>Ga0105044_10003419_pt1 | contig 21801 bp, 18 predicted proteins | sample MAT01_FD_78092 | JGI IMG/M metagenome (GOLD analysis project Ga0105044, IMG submission 78092) | Freshwater microbial communities from Lake Fryxell liftoff mats and glacier meltwater in Antarctica - MAT-01 | ecosystem: Environmental > Aquatic > Freshwater > Ice > Liftoff microbial mat | place...
AAATCTTTACAATATAGACACTCTAGTTCTTGCAGTAGGAGGACAGGGAGTACTATCAACCCCAGTAATCGGTTAATTATAGAAAATATATTACAAATAAAAAGTATGACTCTTCTAAACAAATACACAAAAATAATTCGAAACGTAGGAATAACTACACTTGTAGTAGCAAGTTTTTACTCCAATGTACAAACGATTGCCCAAACCCAAATTGCCCTTGATAGAGTTCCATTTCCTATCTATTTCAATTATAGAGCAGCAAGTCAGTCAGATATTGATATTAGAAATTCTGTAGCAAGCGTTACTCTTACTGGTAATGGATTCGAACTGGTACCTGGAAGTTTTACAGATGTTTTTGACGGTAACCCAAATAGAAGCGACGCAGATCAACCCCCAACCCAAATAACTACCCCCCAGCCGTGTATTAGTGGAGGCTTTACAGCCAGAACTATTAGTCCAAGCTTATTTAATAGTAGCAACAATCTAACAGGTTATGGGTTCCAAACTGGATTTAACGGAACTGGTGGAAGTGCAACAGGTACCCAAAGATCAAAAACCTCTGGATGTATTCGAGCTCAAGTTAGAGTAGCCCCTGGTGCTACTGTGGGACAGCAAGCAACTATTGTGTTCAACGAAGACGCTGGGAATTCACCTGATTATCAGCCAGGAAATAGACCAGGAACACAAACTGTGACTCTAGCAGTAAGCCAGGCAGCTAGCCCAACTCCAACTCCAACACCAACTCCAACACCAACTCCAACACCAACTCCAACTCCAACGCCTACTCCACCACCAGCTCCTAGTCCAACACCAAGTCCTACACCAAGTCCAACTCTTACCCCAACCACGAGAACTCCTGCTGGAGTTACAGCTAGAAGCGGCGGACCTGAAACAGTTGCAGCTATCGCAGGTGCACTTGCAGTTGGCGGCGCAGGATATGTAATTTACAAATCAAGAAAAAGAATTGGTAGGGTTGATGTGGTAGGTAAAAAATAGGAACACTTCATTTTCAAAACTAGTTTACAGACCTCGCTTCGGCGTGGTTATTTTTTTTATTATGTAAGCTTGTCGTGGTATTGTATTGTATGGTTTAGTACGGACTAGTTTTTAGCTTAGTCATTAGGAGTTTTTTATAAATAAATTTAGGTTAGAGTTTTTATCTGATCGTATTTTTGCTATTGTCATGACAGTTTTAATTATTGAAATCAAAATTCCAGAACTTCACGATAAGTTTAGTGAGGAAAAATAATTACACTAGCTGCAAGACATTTTACCACTTTTTTTGCATATTTTCTTTGCTTTTCCAATAATTTTTAACATAACCCCAAGAATCCTAAACTGGCTTGAAAAAAACCTGGGATTTAGTCTGGGAAAATAGTGCTTAACTTTTCAGATCCGCTTCTTTCTTTGACAAAGAATTATTCAAAACCCCTAAGAATTTTCTAATTAAAAACCCATAGTTAGCCAAAAATAGTATAACCACAAAAACCCCCGCGATAACCTGCACGTAAGGTATAAGCCCTACAACTAAGAGAAATAGGTAAGCAAGAACAACGGTTAAATGCAGGCGAAGTCTATTTGGAAAGTGGTTTTTGAATAAATTAGCAAGGAAAATAGGTAAATATATTGTGCTCAGGAACATGCTAAAAATAACCATTCCCCACAATGTAGCCACAAGACTATAAAATTGCAAAAATAAAGAAATAGTAAAAATAATTACTGGTAATATCAAAAGTCCGATTGTAGTTAAGATATCTAAGGCAAATCTAGTATTTACTTTGATCTCAGAAACCTCTAACCTCCTGCGTTTGATTAAAAATATTACTAAAATGATTAAGCCTAGAATTACACTAACTTCCTGACCAAATTTAATAACTACACTAACTATTGACAGATCATTCCTACCTCTTTCAAACTTTGCTTCTTGGATTTCACCTTTTACCTGGGTCTTCAAATCACCATCAATACTACCATAACTTCCAATAAATTTACCATTTACTACAGAATCTTTGATACTAATATTTCCACCTGAAATCACTAAATCTCCTCTGATCTTTGCATCTTTGATTTTTATATTTCCGCCAGCAATCACCACATCATCATTAAAAATACCAGAAAGCTCCACATTTCCTCCAACTATTCTCACACTTGACCCGATTAGCTGAGAGTTCACCTTTACATTTCCACCGGCAGCTAGCAGACTTCGCTCTACTTTTCCTGTAACTTCAACTTCATTTCCGCTGACTACTAAGTCTTTTCTAATAGTTGAGCTAATTTTGATTTTGTTACCGCTGGCGTAAAAGTTTTCTTTGTTTTCTGTGACTTCGATAGATTCTTTTTTCATTTCATCGCCCGAAAGAAAAGTAGCTGAGTAAACTGGCAAGCTCAAAAAACTTAGGGAAAGTAAACTAATTACAAATAATATTTTGGAAAGAAAAACTGTTTTTGAATAGACCATAAAGCTGATTTAATAATCTTTTATCAGATATTTAACTAAGGTTTTGTCAATGTTTGACAATAGTGAGGAATTAGCATAGAAACAAGCCCATAATTAAATTATATGGAAACAATATTTGTCGTAATAATTGTGGTACTGGTATTTTTGCTCTTTAGTTCTGTAAAAATCGTAAAACAGCAAACAGCTTTTACCGTCGAAACTTTGGGTAAATTCTCCAGAGTCATAATGCCTGGGCTAAACTTGGTGATTCCTGTAGTAGAAATCTCTGCTAGAAAAATCAACCTTTCTACTCTTAGCTTGGACTTTTCAATCCTGGCAATTACATCTGATAAAGTAAACATTAGTATAGATACTGCACTGATTTACAAAGTAGTTCCAGAAAAAATCTATCAAGCTGCTTACTCGCTCGATAACCCTGTCTCCACAATCAAAGCCCTAGTTGAAAATATCATTCGTGCTTTTGTAGCTACCCAGACTCACGAAGAAGTAATTCGCTCAAGAGATGAAATGACTCAGTACTTAACTGTTCATTTAACTGAAAAAATTGAGAACTTTGGTTACCATATCGACTCCTTCCAGTTCCGTGATATAGTGCTACCTAAAGAAATAACTGACGCCATGAGTAGAGTGGTGGCTAGTAAGCGTCTTCAGGAAGCTGCTCAAAACGAAGCTGAGGCTGAATACATCCGCTCAGTAAAAACTGCAGAGGCTCAAAAACAAACTAGATTACTTCAAGGTGAAGGTCTGGCTCTAGAAAGAAAAGCTATAATTGAGGGCCTTTCCCAATCTATCCAAGAACTAAAAAGTGCAACCGGAGTCACCAGTGAATCTGTAATGAGTCTAGTAATGCTCAACCAATACATCGACATGCTTCGAAATGTAACAAATGATAAAACTGGAAATACTAAAACTGTCTTTATCAACCCTACAGCTGACGGAATGCAAGCAATAATGCAACAAATGAGCGAAATGCTACAGAAATAGTTTTGATTTGTGTTATTTATTTTGTGAAATAAAACAGTGTTAAAACTGGTGTAGTTGAATTTGTTTCGCAAATTTGGTTTTGACAGTATGGTTTTAATCTAAAATATTGTTTGTATGAAAAATCTAGTACTGGATTTTGACGGAGTTATAGGAGATACTTTCGAGGTGTTAGTCGAAGCTGTGGCTAGATTTACTGGAGTAAAAAAAGATTTTGCTAGAAAAATCGTTCTCAATGCCGGCATGAAAAACCGATCTTACAATTTCCTAACTAATTTTCTCGGACGGATTTATTTTTCTAGAGTTTTAAAAATGATTCAAGGTAGAGAAGACTTATTATTTCAAAAAAGGATTGATGAGATTGGAGATATTCCCAACCAAAAAGCCATTCTCACAAGGTCAGATAGTAGAGTCTGTAAATATATTTTGGGTCAAAATCAAGACACTTTTAGTATAATTTTGGGAAGAAACGAAGCTAGTACAAAAATACTTGGAATACAAAAATTGGTGGAAAAATACGGTTTTGAAAAAGAAAAGATAGTTTTTGTGACTGATACAGTTGGCGATATACTGGAACTCTCAAAAATTCTGGAATTAAAGCAAATTTATGCTGTAAGTTGGGGCTTTCACTCGAGAGATTTATTAGAAAAATACCTACCAAGTAGTCAAGTAATTGATAGTTTTTACGAGCTAAACCTGTCTTAAATCATGACAATGCTTTCATAGCTAAGCCTAAACTCAGGATTGTCTTGACAAACTGTGGGTTCTTAGGCACTTTTGAAGTATGTCAGATCATAGTTATGAAGCCAGTAATATAACAGTACTTGAAGGTTTGGAGGCTGTCCGCAAAAGACCAGGAATGTACATCGGAAACACTAGTCGTGATGGACTTCACCGTTGCTTGGGAGAAATTCTAGATAACTCCGTGGACGAATTTATGGCTGGTCACGCCAAAACCCTGTCTGTTCTAGTTCGCAAAAATAACTCAATTCTAGTAGCCGATGATGGTCGTGGAATCCCTACAGATCTTCACCAAAAAACTGGAAAATCTGCCTTAGAAACAATTATGACAGTATTGCATGCAGGAGGTAAATTTGATCAAAAAAACTACCAGTTCAGCGGAGGATTACATGGAGTTGGAGCAAGTGTAGTGAATGCACTTTCTAGTAAAATGGAAATCTGGGTGCTACGCGGCGAAAAAGTAAGCTACTTAAGTTTTGCAAAAGGTAAAACTATCGGCGAACTAGAGACTTTCCCAGAGAATCTGTTAGCTGGAAAATATCCAGAAATTATTGAAACACTGGTTTGGAAAAATAGTGGAACTGTAACTAGCTTTCAGCCTGATCCTAGCATGTTTGAAACTGTGGAGTTCGATATTGACGAAATTAGAGAAGATCTAAAAAACAAAGCATATCTAAACAAAGGGCTTCGAATTATTTTAACAGTAGAAGGCTCTGAAACTATTGAATTTTGTTTTCCTGAGGGAATTTTGACCTATCTTCAAGATATGACTGCTGGAGAGCAACTAATTACTCCAATAATACATCTGGAAGGAAAGCTTGAAAACTTTGAACTAGAAATGGCTCTGGCTTATGGAAGTGATTATAACGAAAAGCTCTTTGCCTTTACAAACGGAATTATCAACCCTGAATATGGAGCTCATGTTACTGGACTCAAAAGCTCTTTAACGAAGCTAATAAATACCTACGCTACTGAAAAAAACTACTTTAAAAAAGATGAGAAATTTACTAGTGATGACCTGAAAGAAGGAGTGAGGGTAGTTTTGTCAATTAAAATGACTGATCCTCAGTTTACTAGTCAATCAAAAGTCAAACTAGGTTCCACTATTGCCCGAACTTTAACTGAAAAGATCGTAGGAGAAAAATTAGGTACTTTCATGGAGGAAAATCCTCAAGTTTCCCAAAGCATAGTCACCAAAGCCCAGCTTGCTATGAAAGCTCGCCTAGCAGCTCGTGCAGCTAGAGATAGTGTACTTCGAAAAGGAGTTCTCGAGAGCATGGCTCTTCCTGGAAAACTAGCAGACTGTAGTGAAAAAGACCCTGCTAAATCTGAATTATTCATAGTTGAGGGAGATTCCGCTGGAGGTAGCGCTAAACAAGGTCGAAACCGTGAAACTCAGGCTATTTTGCCACTTCGTGGGAAAGTGTTGAATACAGAAAAAGCTACTTTAGATAGGATTTTGAACTACGAAGGAATCAAAAACATGATCATTGCCTTTGGGACTGGAATTGGGGATAAATTCGATATTGAGAAACTCCGTTACCATAAAATCATTCTGATGACCGATGCTGACGTCGACGGCGCGCACATTACCACGCTGATACTTACATTTTTCTACAGATACATTCCCCAATTGATTCAAGACGGCTACGTCTACATGGCCAGACCACCACTTTACAAAGTTAGTTGGGGTAAAAAATTCGAATACGTTTACAGCGATCCTGAAAAAGAAGCTTTGACTAAAAAAATCCAGGAATTAAACTCAACAAAGGAAATCAAGTTTGAAATTCAAAGATACAAAGGTCTAGGTGAAATGAATCCTGAACAGCTCTGGGACACTACAATGGATCCAAGCACTAGAATGCTTTATCAAGTCACAGTCGGGGAAGCAGCCCTGGCTGACAAAGTTTTTGATGAATTAATGGGGAGCGAAGTCGAACCTAGACGTAGATTCATTGAAGAAAATGCTGTTTTTGCCGAAGTAGAAATGCTTTAATTTAGCTTATCAAGGCAATATTCAAATAAACCTAGGAAGATTTCCCGCAGGTGGTGTTTGTGTAATTCTACGTCTTGATTATACTCCTGATTATCTAAATCGATTATTATTGCTCCAGTACATCTTTCTAAAAAATTAATGTAAAAAACTTTTTCTAGGCAATCTTTAGCAATTTCTAAATTCGAATTTTTGTAACCAGTTAGCCATTTCTCCAGATAGCTGATAGCTTGAGGTAAATCAAACTCCAAATCCCTGAGACTTTTTAGGCCAAACCAAATGTGAAAAGTCAAATCATAACCCGTTGGGCGATAGCCAAAAAAAGCATTAGACATGAGAACATACTGACCATCAGGCATTTTAAAAATATCTTCAGCACCTAGATGTGAATGCATAAATTCCATAACAGTCCCATCAAAATATTTGTTTGACGCCTCAAAATATCTTTGAGATATTTCGTTTTTTAGGGGGTTAAGTTTATTTTGATCTGTAACAATATTTAACCAATTTTGGACTCTTTGATTAGAAAAAGTATTAGCTGAAATATTTGTTTGATTAGCATAAAATGGCTGTTTTAGAGTATTTTTTTTGTACTCTTTATAAAAAATTAAAAAATCTAACATCTCGGCCTCGTTGGCTAAAGGATAGGTGTATATTTTTGGAGCGGCAATCCACTCACTAACTATATAACCAGGATCTGCTGAACTAGAACATTCCTTAGATATATAAACCTCTGGTAACCTGATCAATTTGCTGTTGTTGGTTCGGATAAAGTCTTGAATATTTTGGATTTCACTTCTATCTAATTGTAGTAATTGGATTTTTAATGCAGCTTGATGACCCCGCCAAATACCTTCATAGATTGAGGTTCCGAGCTTTCCATCTTCGTATATTTTACCCTGAAAAACTAACTCAGAAAGAATAAAATTAGTTTCAACTAAAATACTTCTCAAAGCTTCTGGTAAATCAGATTGATTGAAATTATGAGAAAAATAATGCTCTGTAACCATCTAGAGTTAATTATCACACTCCTTCGATTTGTAGCAAATAAATAGTTTTTTAGGTATTCTAAAATCTACATAAGCCAGTTTTCCAGCTTTTTCATCATCTTTTTTGGAACTTAGAAAAAACTGCTCTAGCCTATTTTTTTGATTTTCTGTAGTCAAACTAGTGGTATTAAAAATAAGCTTAGTTCCATTTTTAGTTTGGATTTGAACATCCGAATCCACGATACTTGGGACGCTGGTGCGAACATATTCGATTCCTAAAGTTTTGAATTCTCTCCACAACCAAACTACGAACCAGAACCTATTTACCTGGTCTTCATCATCCTTAAGTTTATATTCTTTAAGAGTAGCTCCAGGCTTATCAAAAGTAATAGGCAGATCCACCATCACCAGCTTTTCTCTGATGTTTAGAGTATCTTCAGTGATCACATTTCCGTTTTGATTGATTCTCCAGTAACGAACGCGATTGTTTTCAGTCACCCCCAAAGTTAATAAAATTGGCTCGGTTTTGATTTCCAAAACTGCCTGATTTGGCCAAATTTTTTCTTTAATTTCAACAGTTTGAACCTCTGGAACACTACCTCGACCAACTAAAGTTAAATTTTGATTATTTATAAACCAGTACTGGTTTCCAGGGAGAACTCCGAACATCTTTTTTTCACGAATTTCTCCAACAACTTTCTCAGTTTCAATGGGGCTCAAAAAAGACCCCTCTGGAAAATTTATAGCATAAGTTTTAATTAAAAATCGAGTATCAAACAATGATAAATAAAACAAAAAAACCAAACTTACAAAAATTAAAAAACCTGCCACAAGCTTGTTGAATCTTTCAATTAGACGCCATTTAACTATGTAAAAATTGAAGTTTTTGAAAACATCATAGATTTTTATAAAATCAAACCAACGTTGTAAAAAAGTCAGCTGACTAATCCCCAAAACAGATTTGGCATTTTTATTTTTAACTGGAAAAACTGGTTTGTTTGCAAGTTTCTCAGGATTTGGTTTAAAAACTTTAAAATTCGCAGTGGGAACAGTTTCTCTATTTGAACTCCGATAAAAAACTCTTGAATTATTTGATTTGGTTTGGGTTTGAGTTTTACCAAAGTTACCGCTGGCCTTTATTTTTCTAGGCTGGGGGGATGAGAACCAGGGAAATCCAAAAAGCATCAAACTATTTTTAATAGGACTACTTGAATTCGTCAATATCTTGACACAACCCAAATATGAGTAAAAATACTAGTATGCATCTATACTTCTCAGGAATTGGTGGCTCAGGACTGACGCCGCTCTCAATGCTCGCCAGAGATTGTGGTTTTGAGGTTTCAGGATCCGACGGGCAGGCTGGTTCTGGTACTGGAGAACTGATTAAACAGGGTATCAAAATTAGTTTTGAGCAGAGTTATCAAGAGATTAAAGAAGCCCACCAATTAAAGCCAATTGACTGGATAATTGTAAGCTCTTCTCTACCAGAAAACCACCCCCACATTACTTTTGCCAAAGATAATAATATAAAAATTTCCAAAAGATCTTTACTGATAAACTCAATTATCGAATCAAAAAATCTTAAACTTATAGCTATTTCTGGAACTCATGGAAAAACTACGACTACGGCTATGATTACTTGGTTGTTTAAAAAACTAAAAATACCAGTTAGCTATTTAATAGGTTCACATATTTCATTTGGAAATGCAGGATTTTGGGAGCCAGGAGCTAGTTATTTCATTTTTGAGTGTGATGAATTTGATAGGAATTTTTTGGACTTCAAACCTCAGCTTTCCGTAATTCCGAGTCTAGACTACGACCATCCAGATACATACCCAACTGAAGAAAATTACCTTCAAGCCTTCAGTCAGTTTCTAAACCAAAGTCAAAGTTTTTTGATTAATTTCAATGATTTACAAAAACTAACTCTCGACTTCGAGCAAAAAATATCCCAGCCAGATTCAACATCCCAAAGCTCTATTGTTTTGGGTAACAATGGTGAGCTAGGAAAATTTCAAATTTCAACTGACATAGCCCCTAAACCAAGTTTGAATATCCCTGGAAATCACAATAAAAGCAACGCCTCGATAGCTCTCCAGACTATACTTCAAATTGCTACTGAGTTTAATGAGAAATTCCAAAATAGAGAAGAGCTGCTCCACGAAATGGTAAAAATCCTAAACCTATTTCCAGGCACTTCAAGAAGATTTGAAAAAATTGCCAAAAATATCTACTCAGATTATGCTCACAGCCCTGTGGAAATAGCCGCCACTCTACAGCTAGCAACTGAAATTTTGGGCCCAAACTCAGAATTAATTGTAGTCTATCAACCCCACCAAAACATCCGCCAACACGAAAAAACTATAAGAGCTGGCTATCAAAATTGCTTTGAAAAAGCTGATCAGATTTACTGGCTACCAACCTATTTATCCAGAGAAAATCCTGAACTAAAAATTCTCACTCCAGCAGAACTAAGTAGTGAAGTAAGTAAAGAGGTAATACTTTCAAATTTGAATCAAGAACTGGAAAGAGAACTAAAAAAACACTTAGAAAACCAGGATTTAATATTATTTTTAGGGGCCGGTGATATCGATGATTGGGCCAAGAATTTTGCATTGAAAAATCGAGAGTAAGTCGTAATCATACTTGGTTAATGAACTTGTATCAGACACCAGAGCAAGTTCTGAACACAAGACTGACGTTTTGTTTATTCCGCAGCAGGCTACTGAGTATTTTTTTACTATTGAATTCTCCGAATTAAGACGTGATTATGAAGTTAAACTTGACACTTCTGGCTAGATTGAGCAGATTTACAGAAATGAGTAAACTGAGTTTCCAAAACGTAAAATTACAAACACAAAGCCCTGAGCTTAAAAATTTTGATATTTACGAAGAAAACAAAAATCGGCTGGGCTTCCTGCCTACGATATTTATTTTGATACTCCTCGCTTCTCTTGGAGCAATTGGGTTTAGCTATTTCAAATCGATTGATACGCAAAATTCTCAAAGTCCTCAATCTCAGCTTCGAAGCGATTCTTTACTCCCTATTCAACAAAATATTATTGAGCAGGATAATCAGTTACCAAATGCTCAAACCCAAAATCAATTTAGTCTAGAAAGTACATTTGACACCCGCAGACTCAATAGATTTACTTATCATCTTAGTGGAAAATGTCAGGATGGGATTAGTCAGTGTAGTCTTTGGCAAACGAACAACTTTAGTGGTGAGTCAATTTTACTTCAAAAAGAGGTAGTTTCTACTGGCAAAAACCAAGAAAATGAAATAAAACCTGGGTCTGTGATCAGATTTGCAAAAAACCAAGATATTACCGGCGGGCTTAACTTTATTTTGATTAGTGACAAAAATGCAAAAAGTTACAGATTGATTCGACTAGATCTCGATAGTCTAAAAATTATAGAAAATTCCGAAATCAAACTTGGACAAAAGGAATACCCAAATTATTTCCGCTAACCTCAGTTTCTAGAAGATAAAAAGATTAAAAGTTTTTGGGGTCTAAATTAATTAACTCAATTACTTGCATTCATTCCAGTTTTTACCTAATCCAGACTCGACTAAGATTGGCACTTTCAAGGGCTGACCTGCCTGCATTTGAGTAATTACAATTTTTTGAATTTCTTCTGCTTCCTGGGACTTAACTTCCAGAACCAGCTCATCATGCACCTGCAAAACTATTTCTCCATCAAGATTTTTAGACTTCAATTCTTTTTCAATAGAAATCATAGCTAGTTTTATCAAGTCAGCATTTGAACCCTGCAAAACAGCATTAAATGCAGCTCTTTCCTCAGCTTTTCTGAGCATGGCCTGACCTGAGTTTAGATTCTGAAAATGGCGTCTACGACCTAGAAAAGTCTCCACGTACCCCACTTCCCTAGCTTTTTGCAAAACTTCATTAATGAAGGGCTTCACTCTGGCAAAACGACCAAAATATTTTTCCATGAAGGCTTTAGCCTGCTTTTGCTCCACTCCAAGCTGTAAACTGGTTGCAAAAACCCCTTGCTGATATACCAGCGCAAAATTAAGCGTCTTGCCTACCCTACGCTCTTCTTTGGTAACTTGGGCTAGTGGAATTTCAAATATTTCAGCCGCAGTACGGGCGTGAATATCCTGATTTAGTTCAAAAGCATTGATTAACGTAGGATCGCCGCTAAAATGAGCAAGTAGTCTGAGTTCAAACTGAGAATAATCTGCTCCAACAAGAGTATAACCCTCAGGGGAAGTAAAACAGCTTCGTATCAACGGACCATATTCTGGATTTCTAATAGGTATATTTTGTAAATTTGGACTATTGGAGGATAGTCTACCTGTAGCTACTTGGGCCTGACTGTACTGACCGTGAAGTCTATTTTGAGAATCAATTTGACCCAAAAAACTGTCTGTATAAGTAGAATAAAGCTTACTTACGGTTCGATATTCTAGAATTTCTTTAATTAAACCAGTATTATCCCCTGGCGATAATTGATCCAAAGTGTCTTTATCGGTGGATATTTTGCCTTTTCCAGCTATTTTTTGCAAATCAAAACCATTTTTTATTAAACTAGTTGCTAGTTGCTGGGTAGAATTTACGTTAAGACTCGGATCTTGAAGTTTTTCCCGAATTTGAGTTTCAAAGTATCTAGCCTTTTCAAAAAGCTTTGCCGAAATTTCCTCAAGCTTTACTTTGTCCAGATAAACACCCTTTAGCTCCATTTTACCGAGAATTTCTGAAACTGGCGACTCTACTTCCTGCCAAAGATATTTGAGTTTCTCAGGCAAACTAGTATCATAGTTACTACCCAAATCAAAAAGTAACTTCAATCTAGTTTCCATTTCCTTAAAAGAATCTAGCTCAATTTCAGTGTTAAAAAGCGAATCTGTACTTGGCTGGTATTCAAGCTCATAATCCTGGTTAAGTTTACGCGCCGCCTGCGAATGGAGGTCATTTGGAAAGCTAGAATTTTCTACATACCCAGCCAGCATTATGTCTACAGTGTTAGAAGGTAAAAATAAATCATTTTGGGCTAAGATTTTGGAAATATTTTTTTGATCAAAAACAAATACCAAATTTCTGTACTCACTAAAAAAGATATTAAAACTCACGGTATCTAGATATTTGAATATATAAAAACCCCCAGCTTCGCTAAAAAAAGCTAAATAATCAAGCTTTCCTTCGACTAAATTATAATCCATTGAAAGTTTAGAACTTTTAACTAATTCAGCCAACTTTTGAATTAAATCAACCTGGTTTTGAATCAAATTAAGCATGGATGGTCTTAAAAATATCAGTATATTTAGAGTGGTAATCAGCTTCAAAATAGATAGGCTTTCCTCTAATTTTTTTAATCAAATAGTCTTCTAAAGGATAGTAAGCTGTATTTTCCAGAACTTTATCGTGGTGAGTTTCGTGGTAAAACCGACTAATATCAATCAGTAATAGAATCAATTTGATAAAATTAAACCGTGTTTTTGGAATTATGCCTGAATTATTACTAGACTGCATGAGCTCTAATCGCCATTTTTTTTCTAAAGCTGTAGTGTGATGGGGGAAGTAAAACAAAAACATCCCGTTAAAAAATCCTACAAGAAATACTGGCAGTAGCCAAAGCCAAAGCCAAACTTGAAAGTTTTCCGTAAATAGAAACGCCGATATTATCAATATTTGAACTACTCTATCGGCTAGATAGCCTGCCCAATTTCTTTGTTTATTCCACAACCCCCTACTCCAAAAAAATATATCATGGTACCAGATTTTGAAAGGTAAAATAAAAAAGTTGCTTTGGGTAATTTTGTAATCAGGATCTTTTTGGGAGTCTGAAGGATTGCGGTGGTGTAAAGAATGGGTAGTTTGAAAATCAGCTAAAGTCACCCCACCAAAAATTGCTGCCAAATTTCCTAAAAATGAATTTAACTTACCATTTTTACTTAGCATTCTGTGAGAAGCCAAATGAACTAAATTGAAATGATAATGCAGACTAGCAAAATTCCACAACACTAATAATGGCCACCAATGCCAACTAATTTTTTGGTTAATAGCAAGCCAAAAACTAAAATATAAACTCGATTGAGCTAGCAACAAAACTAGCTTATTAAAATTATATTTATTAATTATTTGGTTGAACATTTGAGATTAAAGTCTTGGTCGCTGGTTAGGATATTTTTCTGAACTAAAAACACTTTTAGAAATTCTTTGATTTTTGGGATTTCCATTTTTACCCAAGTTAAAAAAGTTAGATCTCCCGCGGTTAAATTAATTTCTAAGTTATTTTTGTATTCTTTACAAAAAATTTTTAATTCTAGAAGCTCTTTTTGATAATCAGGATAGTTTTTCAAAAGCTCAGTTGCTGCAAAATTCTGAACCTGACTGTAAAGGTAAGCTTCTCTAAAAAGTTTATTTTTCTTAGTTTTCGAGAGAGTTTGAGCTAAAGAATTTAGCATTTCATAAATCTGTTTAATTAATAATTCAATGTCAAATATCATTCCAAATACTTCCAAGCCAAAAAATCTAAAAGTTGCAATTCTACATGCTTTCTTGAAATCTGACTGTAAGGGTGGTGGTGAAAGGTTAGTTTTTGATATTCGAAACTACTACAATGCCGATCTTTTTGTGGGAGCAATCGGTCTTAACACTTGGGGTAAAGAAAATGCAAAAAGAGATAGTTTTGTGAAAGAAATATGGAAACCAGGATTCAAGTTTGAATATTTACACGAGGACAGTAATTTCCCAGTTTGGAGGAAAATTAAAAGACAATTATTTTTTCTATTTAGTCCAAAAATAAAAGAGCTAAATGACTACGATGTGGTTATTTTTAGTGGCAATATTGGACTTGTAGCCGACAGGATTACCAACCCAAAAACTAAAAAAGTGATGTACTGTCACACACCGCCAAGACCTTTTACAGATCAGCTTGAGAGTAACTTAGCTAGCAAACCTTTCTGGGTAAGACCGTTTATGAACCTTTTTGCCAAAATGGTAATCTGGCAGTATCGTAAAGACACCATGAAAATGGATCTAGTAATAACTAATTCCAAAAACACCCAAAAAAGACTTTTAGACCATGTAGGAATTGATTCAAAAGTTATATTTCCAGCTGTAAATACCCAGAAATTCCAATACATCAGCCAAAACAACTACTACCTTTCTTACTCAAGAGTAGAACCCTTAAAACGGCTACCTTTGATTCTTGAAGCATTTGCTCAAATGCCAGAAAAAAAACTAATTATAGCCTCTGGCGGACCTCTTGCAACTTGGGTTAAAGATCAGATCAAGACTAGGGATCTGCGCAATATTACTTACGAAGGACTAGTGACCGATGAAAGACTTGGGGAGCTTGTAGGTAATTGTATTGCTGGTATAGTAATTCCAGTAAATGAAGACGCTGGAATGACACAATGCGAGATTATGGCTGCGGGTAAGCCTGTAATTGGGGTTCAAGAGGGTGGACTAATAGAAACAGTTATAGATTTAGAAACTGGACTTATGATTCCAGCAAATCCGAACATAGAGGATCTTAAAAATGCAATTACAAAAATGACTCCAGAATTAGCTCTGAGCATGAGGCAGGCAAGTGCCAAACGGGCCCAAAAGTTTGACTCAAGCGTATTTTTTACAAAATTAGACAAGCTTTTAGGTGAAATAGTAAATTAACAAAAAAATTAAATTACTGGTGGGGTCTCAAAAACTGGTGGTTTGGGTATTTCAGGGGTTTGATTTGGAATTTCAACTGGAATTGATTCTGAATTTTTTAACTCAACTTTATTTGGAACAGTTTTCACTTCTTTAGGTTTAGATATATTGAATATTATTAGGCCGCTAACCACGACCAAAGCGACGGTAGCTACAACTATAGCTACAAGAATATTGCGATTTTTCATATTTTTTTTCTTAAGTGTAGTCATCGAATTTAGCCAATTTTAACTTGCAAGAGCTGAATTGTCAACTCTCAAAAACTAACTATAATCAAGCTTTCTCAAAAATTATTTAAAAGTTTTTTCAAAAAACTCATACATTTCCTTCCAACTAAAGTTATTTAGGTTTTTCTTTGAATTAGATTCCAACTTTAATCTAAAATTTTTATCCTTAAAAAGTAAATATACGCCAGTTGCCAAGTCTTTGAGATTAAATGGATTAATATAAATTGCAGAATCTTTGGCTATTTCTGGCATGCTACTAATTCTACTTGTAACTACAGCTTTATCCTTTTCTAAAGCTTCTAAAATCGGAAACCCAAAACCCTCGTAAAAAGAGGGGTATACCAAAAAAAGACAATTCTGAATCAAATCATTTTTAGTTCGATCATTAGGTTTTAGAAACCAAATAACATTTTTTATGGAATATTTTTCAATTAAATGAACAAGTTCTTTGTAATAATTAAGGTTTACAATAGTCCCGGCTAGTATTAATTTTAGGGAAAAATCAGGATAATTAACCTGCAAAAATCGGTGAGCTAAAAGTAAATTATGCCAATTTTTTCTATGTTCAATTCCAGAAATAGCTAAATAGTAATTATCTTTAGGAAGATTCTCAGATTTTGATGATAAAAACTCAGAGTCACCTCTAAAACTAGAAATATTTGGAAGGCTGGGATAAACCAGTTTAATTTTTGAAACAGTTTTAAGACTTTTTGAGGAGCCCAAGCCATACTCTTGAATTTGATTTTTCGGACCTTCTTTTAGTAAAAAATTTTTTAAATCCTCGCCAGTAGAAATAGAATTAACTAAAATAACACTACTAGTATTACAAAGCTGTTTATAAATCTCAGAATCTTCCAGAAACTTCTGTGAAAAGCTAAGCCCACTTCTATCCAAAGCCGCGAATAAATCATGGAAGACAGAGATTAACTTAGTTTTTTTATTCATCAAAACTGGTTTTGGCTGGGGTAAAATCAAATAATCAAAACACTGAATTGTTTGAGAAAAAATATTTTTAGTTAATTTCAAGCGTATCAGTAACCACAAATTTAGAATTTTATAATTCCTGAACCATTTTGGGTAGTTTAGGTATTCACTTAAGCTAATTTTTGAAGTAAATAGGTTTTTTAAAAAAGGAAATTCCTTCTCCAGCGCACCAATTCTCTCTTTTTTTATTCCAATAGCTACAAACTCTAAATTTTTTTGATTATTTTTTAAATTCTTAAGAACGTCGAGTAAATGCAGTACATACACGTTTACCCCAGTATAAACAGGGTAATTCAAACACCTTAGATCCACAGCAATTATCACTTTTCTAAATCACTGCTAGGCTAATGTTTTGTCAAAAAGATTCAAAATACACTAAACCAAATCTCTCATATCAATTTCTGGACGCATTCCAGAATCATCAGTATTTTTAGGTACATCTTTTACTTTTGGTCCTTGAACAGGAGTGCTTTGCTCATTTAAACTTAATTTTTGCTGCAACTGCATTATTTCAGCCTTCATCAAATCTAGTTTTTGCATGACTCCATCTTCACGATAGGTATCAGCCCCAAAAGAAGCAAGCTGAGTAGAGACCTCGTCATATTTTCTTCTTTGTTCAGATCTTACACCTCTTAGGCCTCTGTTTAACTGGTCAATATCATCCCTAACTTCATCCACCTGATCTTGAAGACTAATCCCTGCCCTACTTTGGGTAGAATTTTTTAGGAATTGAATTTCTTTAGCTTGATTGATTACCTTATCGTTTACCTCTAGGGTTTTTTCCATTATCGACTCACAATAAGAAGCTACCTGCTCGAAGTTTACTACAACCTCCATTACTTTGTTGAGAAATTCTGAATGAGTTTCATCCAGTTCTTTTTTGGAGTCAGAGTTTTTCTCACGGCTTTCCTGATAAGTTTGGTAAATTTCTTCAAGCATTGCTTTAGTACCTGCTTGTCTAGTTTTAGTAGCACTGAAAAACGATCTCACCTCTCTGTCTTTGGTTTTTGTAATTGCAGTTTTAGTTTCTTCCTCGGGCTCAACATTTTCAATTTTTATATCTTCGTCTATCTCAGCTTCTACTTCGTCATCAAATTTGAAATCTTCTTCTTCGTCTTGCAGATCTTCTTCTTGGGCGTTACCACCATTTTTATAAACAAAATCACCTAGCGGAGGCGTGTTATCATCAAGTATAGGATTTGGACTATATTTAACGTTAGCAATTTTTTTGAGAGCAACTTCCTGATTTTCCTGCTCAATATCAATTTCCGCTTTAGTTCGGTCTACCTTTGGAGTGGCAAAAGTAAATTCCTGAGGCTCAGCTTTCTGAACTGGAGTGGGAGCTACATCTTGGATTTTAAATGGGTTTAGGGTAGTACTTGGATCTACGACTAGCGGTTCAACTACTCTAGCCACTGGAGGTTGAATTATTGGCTGGTTTAGATCTTGAGCAAAATTAAAAGCTGGCTGAGCACTCGGATTTTGGGCTGGCGGAAAATTAAAATTCTGAGGAGCTGTTTGAAGTGGCTGGCTGGCTGAAAAACTAGAAACAGCTGGCTGGGCTTGATTTATTGGAGCTTGATTAGAAACAGGTTGTAGAGTGGTTTGAGGGTTTGATTGATTATTAAATGCCTGAGGCACAGCTTGTTTTTGGTTGTCCTGCCACATCGAATGCAAAATATCAACTAACTCATTATTCTGTTCTGGGGTTGCTGATTGTAGCCACTCTCTCCACTCCTGCTTTTCACTCTCAGATAAAAAGTACGAGAATTCAATGGCCTCTAACGGGCTAAGGGGAAATCCGTCTGGGTAACTTTTAGGATTCATTAGATTGCTTTTAGGTTTATGTTTTTTTTATTATAACACAGAAATTTATTCTTGACCAGAACATTTTTCAAACTAATTTAACCTGTTGTTTGCTACAAAAAATTTATGAAAAATTAGCAAACTAATATCTACTTGACAAAAGCTTTTATGGACAATATTTTCGAGCTTATAGCTTGACTACTTGAGCTATCAGAGGTGTTTAATCAACAAGTATTTTTATACATTATTATGAACGACGAAAACCAGAAAAACAATCCTAAAAATAACCTTAACCGCAAGATAATCCTTAATCTACTATATTTATTTGCTTCAATTGCAATTCTAGTAGTAATTATATTCCTTTCTGGACGTTTCGATGAGCAATCAAAACCCAAAAAAACCTTTGCTGATTTGATAACAGAAATCAGAAGCGGAAAAGTGAGTGAAATCCAAGTGGCTGACTCCAAGGACAAGCTAAATGTAAAAGTATATAAAGACGAAAAAAAAGATAGAAACAATACTGAATTAGTGGTATTTCCTAATATATCAACTGAGCAAAAATCCACAGTTCTTGAAAACATAAACAATGCCCTTGGTGATAAAAAACTAGAAATTGGAAATGAAGAAGGTAAAATAATCTATTCAGAACAGCCAAAACCCTGGTATGCAGATTTCTTTGGTAACTGGCTGGTGCAAAACCTTTTTATTTTGCTAATAATCCTAGGGGCTGGTGCATATTTAATCAGAAGAATTAGTGATACGAACAATAGGACCATTTCTTTTGGAAACAGTAGAGCAAAGATGTACGATGAGGCTAACCAAAATGACAAAATTACTTTTGCTGATGTGGCTGGAAATGAAGAAGCAAAACAAGAATTAAATGAAGTCGTGGATTTTCTTAAAAGACCTGAAGAATATGTAAAAATGGGTGCCAAAATCCCAAGAGGTGTCCTTTTAATTGGGTCTCCTGGAAACGGAAAAACCCTTATGGCAAAAGCAATAGCCGGTGAAGCAAGCGTACCTTTTCTATATGTTTCTGGTTCAGAATTTGTAGAAATGTTTGTGGGTGTAGGTGCAGGCCGTGTGAGGGATTTGTTTAAAAGAGCGAAAAAGAAAAATCCTTGTGTAATCTTTATAGATGAAATTGATGCAGTAGGTAGGCAACGCGGCGCTGGACTCGGAGGCGGAAATGATGAAAGAGAACAGACTTTAAATCAGATTTTGGTAGAAATGGATGGGTTTGAGCCAAATACCTATGTAATTGTAATTGCTGCTACAAATAGACCTGACGTCCTGGATCCAGCCCTTCTGAGACCTGGTAGGTTCGATAGACAAGTCACAGTAACCCCACCTGACAAGCTAGAAAGGGAGCAAATTCTAAAAGTTCATGCTAAAAATAAAAAACTCGCCAAAGATATTGATCTTAGCTTAATTGCAAAAAGAACTGCAGGTTTCTCTGGTGCTGATTTAATGAATTTACTAAATGAAGCCGCTATTTTAACAGTTAGAGAGAAAAAACCAGAAATTAGCAACGAAATCCTCAGGGAAGCAATTGAAAAAGTAATACTCGGACCTTCACTAAAAAGCAAAGTGATCACAGAAGAACAGAAAAAATTAACAGCTTATCATGAGGCTGGTCACGCCCTAGTCCAAACTGTGTTGCCAGGAGCAAACAAAGTTCAAAAAATAACTATAATCCCTCGTGGTAGAGCTGCAGGTTACACTTTTGCTGATAGTGGTGATACAGATCCAATCACAAGAAGAAAAAGTGAGTTTTTTGCTGATATTTCATCTTTGTTTGGAGGTTATGTGGTAGAGGAAGTAGTTTTTGGCGAAGTAAGTACTGGAGCTAGCAATGACCTTGCAAAAGCTACAGAAATAGCCAGAAATATGGTTACAAAATATGGAATGAGCGGACTCGGACCAATTTCTTTTGAAGAAAATAAAGGTTTGACTTTCCTAGGAAAAGATATGGCAGAGGGTAAGCACTACAGCGAAGATTCCGCAAGACAAATAGATCTGGAGGTAAGTAAAATACTGGATATTTGCTACAGATCCTGCAAAGCAATAGTCCTGAAATACCGAAGCGAATTAGACAAAATTGCAAATACCTTAGTGGAGAAAGAAATTCTTGAGTACGAAGAGTTCAGCGAACTAGTAAAAGACATTATTAATTCCGGATCCTTAATTGAAGCTTGACAATTAGACTACTTTAATATTTTCTAAAATTGATTACATGGCTATTACACGCACCAAAAAAGACAGTTTAGTAGAAACAAAGCTCTCTGAAAAAGTAGTAAGTGACATTAAAACTGCCACCACTGAGCCTGCTGAAAAAAAAGTAGAGACTAAGGCAGTTAAAATCAAGAAGCCTGGTTTCATTGCTTCCACAATTGATGAGTTAAAAAAAGTACAGTGGCCGACACTCCAGTTTGTTTTAAGGTGGTCTGGTGTAATAATCCTCTTTACCTTTGTGATGTCTATGTCTCTAGGATTTTTTGATCATGCTTTCACTGGAAGTATTAAATTTGTAGATTGCACATCCCCACAAGGACGAAACCAAAGTGTACAAAGTTGCGGGACAGAATTGGGTGAATACTTAACATTTAGAAGAAGTTAAATATAAATATGGCGAGTAAAAATACTGAAAATGAACAAGTTAATCTGCAACCAAAATGGTACATAGTTCAGACATATGTAGGTTTTGAAGATGCTGTGAACCGTAGTTTAGAACTGAAAATCCAAAATCTTCCTAGCCTGTCAGCTAAAATTCTAGAAGTTTTTATCCCTACAAAAAAAGTAATTAAGCTTAATAGTAAAGGCGAAAGACAAGAAAAAGTAGAAAAAGTATATCCTGGATATATTTATATGCACATGCTTCTGGACAAAGAAACTGGGTATGTTATTCAAAATACTCAGTATGTTTCTAGAATTGCTGGGACTGGTGATTTTGCAGTTTCTCTGGAAAATGGCTATGTAGAAAAACTAAAAGAACAGTTACTAAAAGAGAATGAAGAGCTTCAATCAAGTGTAAAAGTAAGCTATAGAATGAATGATCTAGTGAAAGTAGTTGACGGACCTTTCAAAGATATGCAAGGAAAAGTCAGTGGTATCGATCCACAAAACTCTAGAATTATAGTACTTTTAACTATATTTGATAGAGAAACTAGTGTGGAGCTGGATGTGCTTGAAGTTAAGAAAGTATTGTAATTTACAATTTGAATATTTCTAATATTTTAGGCATTTTTATGTTATAGGTTGGGTTTAATATTTTTTTGATACTTAATTACGAAAAAAAATCCCAAGATAATTATAGAATTACCCGAAAGATAACTTCAATGAAGAACTAGCTTATCTAGGTTTGAATTAGATTTTAAGTAGGAATTGATTCGTTGATATTTCCTTGGAAGCCGAGATCAAGAAAACTTGGATTAAACCGTGGATCATTCTATAAATTTTTAGTTAAATTTTTCTGCATTACCCAAACGTCTTCTACAATTTCTTGTGTAATTCCTGCAGTATCGGCGTAAGACCACCTGCTTAACTCTTCTCTGATAACTTGAAAACCCATTGAAATATAGAGTTTTTTGGCTCTGAGATTGTCTTTTTTTACTGATAATTCAGCTATGTTTAGATTATTTGACCTAAGAATTTCCAGGCCAGTTTCAATTAATTTTCTACCTATCCCCATACTGCGCAGAATCCAAATGACCTGTAAAGCGTAAAGAATGCCTACACTATCCTTGGATTTCAAATCCAAATCAAGCCAAAGCGTCCCAGCAGGAAAATCGTTTGCGACAGCTACCAACATCACAACTTCATTCTTTTGTTTCCGCTTGTAGGTATCTACAAAAATACTCCTGTACTGAATTGCCCCGGCCCACTGCAAAGTCTGTAGGTCAGTTTCCTGGTAGTTTCTGATAGTTATGTCCAGATTGAT
>Ga0105044_10003421_pt1 | contig 21798 bp, 16 predicted proteins | sample MAT01_FD_78092 | JGI IMG/M metagenome (GOLD analysis project Ga0105044, IMG submission 78092) | Freshwater microbial communities from Lake Fryxell liftoff mats and glacier meltwater in Antarctica - MAT-01 | ecosystem: Environmental > Aquatic > Freshwater > Ice > Liftoff microbial mat | place...
ACGAAGCGCTCCCAAAGATCTTGCCGAGCGCTGCCAGTCGCGAGCTCATGCTCATCGCAGTCGAGCCGCAGATGCGTGTTCGTCATCGGGGCATCGACCAAGGCGCAGTGATGTGGCGCTGAGCCCTCATGCACGTTGGGGCGGAAGTGCACGCACGTGACGCACATGCCGCTCAGGGGCACCAGGCCCTGCTCCTGCAACGTGCGAATCATTTTTACGATGCCTGTGTAGAAGGCCTCCTGCTCGCGCGGCTGGAGGGTTGCCACCGCGTCGGCCAGGAACTCCGGCCACGACCTTGCGCGAACACCGAGGGCCTGGCCCCGGACCGTGGGCGTGATGAGGCTGGCGCGCGGGTGACGCGGGTCCGGGGACTTCGTCACCAGCACCTTGTCGGTGAGAACGCGCACGGAGTCGCTGATCGTTGGGAGCGTCAGACCAAGGCGCTGACCAAGCTCGGTCCCGGTCAAGGGGCCGGTGGACACGAGCGCTGCGAGGATCTGCCCTTGCGTCGCCGAGAGGCCCTCCTCGTTCGCTTGCTGCCACGACTGTTGCTTCATCGCGAGGCCGACCTTGTGGAGCCCCGTAGCGATCCGTTGGGCGATCGGGTCGCTGTTCTCTTCGAAGAAGGACAGTCGTTTGCGAGCCATGGAGTGGGTGTATGTTAGGAGTCCGAAGTTGGCAAGAACGATCGTGTGCCTGCCGCGTCCACGCCGAGTTGGCCGAGGTCAGGCGTGCCCACGAACTCATCGATCACGGCGCCGTGCTCGGCAAGATCGTCGTTACGTTCTGAGATCTTCCATCGGTCGGGTGTCTCCGCCTCCCGGTTTCGTTGTCCGCGCGGATGTGTTGGCAAAGAAGCCAATGTCCGGATCGTCAGGCGAATCTCTGGAGTGCCCGACCGAAGACGCATTCCTTGCTTTCGTGGGCGGCAACCTACCCGACGCCGAAGCCGGCCAACTCGAGCGTCACCTCGATGGCTGCGAGGATTGCCGCGAAATGCTCGCGGAGGCCGGGCGGGCTTTGCTGGGCTCACTCGATGGCGCGCCACCCGCGCCGCCCGAGCCGATCAATCCACGACGCCTGCAAAGGGTGGGCGACCGGGTCGGGCGTTACCACATCATTGATGTGCTCGGCCGCGGCGCGAAGGGCATCGTCTATGCCGCCTACGACCCCGAGCTGGATCGGCGCGTCGCGGTGAAGCTGCTCACGGCCGATCGCCGACTCGAAGGCTCGGCGAGAGAGCTCGAGGCGCGCCTCATCGGCGAAGCGCAAGCGATGGCACGCCTATCCCATCGCAATGTCGTCGCAGTGCACGACCTCGGCACCATTGATGGGTCGCCGCAGCCTGGCAGCCGCGACGGGCATGCGGGTGTGTCCGATGGGCCGGCCCGGTCGATGATCTACATCGCGAGGGAGCTCATCGAGGGCATGACCTTGCGCTCGTGGCTCCAAGCTGCGCCGCGCTCGTGGCGCGACATCCTGGCGGTCTTCCTGCAAGCCGGCGAGGGCCTCGCGGCGGCCCACGAAGCGGACATCGTGCGCCGCGACTTCAAGCCCGACAACCTGTTCCACCCGCCGATGCATCGACGATCGGCTTGTCCGGAACACTGCGGCCAGCTCGTTCAGGGTCGCGCCCTGCACATAGTGCATCCGCATGATCGTCCGGTCCGCGGGCGGCGTCGCGTCGAGGGCGTCGCGGAAGATCGCGCTCAGCTCGGGCTTGTGCCGCGGGTGTGATTCAAGATGAGGGGGCAAATGGCTCGGGGCGCGATTAGACAACGGACGAACCACGGAGATACGGGGATCACGGAGGCGGAGCCAGAAGCCAGCGCCCGACGGCCGTTGGCGTGCCCGATGCCAATGAACCTCGACGGCTCAGGTTCATGTCGAGTCCTGGCCCTGCGCCGACATCGTCGCGGTGATCTTCATCGTGCGCTCGATGCGCCCCACGGTCGGGTGCTCGAGATCGATCTCAAGCGTGCCATCGCCTTCGATCGACATAGCGCTGAGATCGACCCCGATCGGCACGTTCGGCATGTGCGTCACCTGCGGATCGGCGATGCCGCGCATCGTCACCGCGAGCTTCACCTTCGAGCCGGCCAGCGACACGAGCTTGTAGCGCGCGGCGAGTCGCGCCTCCACGCCCATCGCGTCGAGGTAGCCCAACGCGTCCCACTCGGCACCCGGCCCGACAGCCTCTTCCGGGAGAGGCACGAAGCCGCTCTGGAAGCTCTTCTCGAGGCCCGCCTGCAGCTGCTGCATGAGTGGGTTGTCCCCTCGAACTTCACCTCGAGGATGCGCCCACGTGAGTCGACCGTCGTCATGGTCGCCATGCCCTGCATCGCGGCGCTTATCGTCGCGGGGTCAGCGCCCATCTCGGCGAGCTTGCCGCCAAGCGTGGCCTTCGCATTCTCGGTGATCGAGCGCGAGCGGAAGCTGCCGTCAGGCTTCGCGTCGCCGATGCTGCTCACCGTATCGAAGTCCATGCCCATGTCGAAGTTCATCTGTTGCCCGCCACCCACCACCGACGAGTTGGCCTTCAGCGTCGCGTGCATCCGCTGCCCGCTCTTGGCTTTCGGCGTGAAGCGCAGCACGCGTTCGCCCGTGCCGGCATTGATCATCACCGTCTTCTCGGGCGAGCCTGGCGGTGGGAACGCCGTGATCGGCGGCACATTGGGGCCGCTCTTGCCGCACGCGGTGAGCGACACGAAGAACGCGGGGATTATGTGTCGTTTGAGCATGGGCAGGATGGGTCCTCTTTCGCACACGCGGCGTGTGTCGACCAGCCCAGCCAAGCTCAGCGCCGCTCATGACGCAGCACCCGCCCACGTTCACGCACGAAGCCCGCGTGGTGCTACGAAGTGCGCCTCGGTGAGCACCACCGTCCCATCGACCGCCGGTGCGATCGACCGCGACTCGAGCCGCGCCATCAGGTTGTAGCGGACATTGTCAGCCATCCCAACGGCGAGCGTTGCGAGCGCCGGTGTCAACGCGTAGCGCCCGCAGATCGGGCAGTCATTGATGGCGAGCGTCTCGCCGTCGGCGGCCGTGACTTCCGCATGTCCACGCAGCGGTTCGGCGCAGATGGGGCAGGGGGCGGTCTCTGACATGGTGGCTCCAGCGTGCGGGCGGTGGTCGTTACTTCTGCGACAGGATGTTCGTCGACTGCTTGCCGCCGATCTCCACCCCCGCCGTGCCGAGCGCATCCTTGGCGCCTTCGGGCAGCTCGAACTTCTGGAGCGCCTCGATGTTGAACTCCTGCAGGGTCGTGCCTTCGAACTTCAGCCCGAGCTCGAAGGCCGGCTTGGTCCCAAGCGGCGCCTTCGAGCCCTGCTTGTGCATCGCCATGGCCGCCGTCGCCTTCGGGAACGTCGCGAGCCCGCCGAGCGCCGTGCGCGCCTTGGCGTAGTTGCTCTTGTCGCCCTTGGCTGCCTTCTCCTGGAGGCTCAGCGCCGAGCGGTACACGCCGGTCATGCCGCCGATCGCGTCGCCCAGCAGCTTCGCGATTTGCCCCCGGTCCTTCATCTTGTCGGCGTCCGCCGCAACCTCGGCCTTGAGCTCCCATTGGGGCGGCTTGGCCGAGGTGAGGAACATGTCGACGCCACCTTCGATCTCGAGGCCGCCCGCTTTGCCCTTGCCGACCAGGTTGAGCATGAAGCCGTGCTCGGTCTCCGCCTTGATCGTCGTGTCGCCCGACTTCTCTTTCGAGAGCTTGTGCTTGCCGCGGTAGCCGAGCGCCATCTTGCCCTCGACGCCCTCCTGACCGGGCTTCGCGCCGACGCCGCCCTCGGCCCCGAGCTCGCCCGTGTACTCGAGCGAGTCGGCCTTGCCGCCTTCGGTCTCTGGCGTCATGCCCTTGACGACGTCCTTCTCGTAGCCACCGCCGAAGAGCCAGTCTGCGCCCTTCGTGCTCCAGGCCGCCATGGTGCGATGGATCCCCAGCCCGAGTAGGCGCAGGCACTCGATGCCGCCGTCGGCGGTCGCCTTCACGGCGATCATGCCACGCGCGCCGACGTAGCCCGAGAACCACTCGCTCAACCCGCCGACCGCGCCGAGCACGATCGCTACTTTGCCCTCGAGCTCGAGCTTGTCGTCGACGTTGCGCTTGGCCGTGCCCTCGAGGTTGAGGTTGAGATAGAAGCCGTTGCCGCCGGGTGGCTTGATCTTCACGTCGACGCTGCCGCTGAAGCCCTGACCCGATATCGGCGCCATCAGATCGATGAGCCCGCCGATCGCCTCGAAGGCCGCTTCGACACTCGCGACTTCACCGATCTTGCTCGCGATCTTCTTGAGCGCGCCCTCGTTCGAAGGCGTCGTCGTCTGCGGCGGGGTCTGCACCCGGCCGCCTCCCGTCTGACTCCCGGAGGATCCGCCGCCACCGCCGCCACCGCGATTGCCCCGGTTCTTCTTGCCGCGCATCTGCACCAGCGCGCCCTTCAACTGCACCGCGCCCTTGCCATCGTCGCTCTCGCCTTCGCCGGGCGGCAGGAGCGCCTGCTCACCTTCGTCGAAGGTCATCCCCCGGAGCGCCTGCTTGCGCTGCACCGCACGCGGATCGTTGGACGTCTCCGGAGCGGAGGTCGCTGCGTCCGACTGTGACTTGCGCTGGACTGGCGTCGACTGTGCCCGTGCGGTCATCGTCATTTCCCTTGGGTACGTTGGATGTGCTCGAGGATGGGCAAAAGAAAAGGGGTTGCACGCCTCGCGGCATCGACCCCTTTCGCAGCGAAACTAGGGCGGGTCCGCCGCTTGGTCAAGCTCGGTGTGCCTTACCTCACACTTGCCCGTTGTCGCGTGTCGCCCACCAGGCCGAGAGTCGGGGCCACAGCGTCTTCTTTGCCGAGCTCGAGACCATCGCCCCGATGTGGCCGCCGGCCAGATGTACGAGCTCTTTGTCGGGCGAGCTCACGCGCTGCATGATTTCGCCGGCACTCTCGCGCGGGACGATGTTGTCGTCTCCGAACGTGACCGCCAGGAGTGGGCAGCGGATGGCGACCAGGTCCACCTGCCGGCCCGCGAGCGACAGTCCGCCGTTCACCAGCGCGTCCTTCTGATAGAGCTCGCGGATGCAGGTCCGGTAACACTCGCCGGGGAACGAGACGTTGTCGTTGCCCCAGGTCTCGATGGCGAAGAAGCCGTCGAGGAACTTGTCGTCCCAGGCCTTTTGCGCCAGCGTCACCGCCTTGTGCAGGCCGAGCGTCGGACGCAGCAGATGGAAGGCACTCTGCAGGAGCTGCCAAGGCATATTGCCGGTCGCGTCGACGAGCGCGTCGACATCGAACGTGCGCGTGTTCGTCCAGCGCATCAACATGCCGTCGACGCGAAAGCGGATCGGCGCTGCGACCAGCGTCAACGACGCGATGTAGTCCGGGCACAGTGCCGCGTGGATCGCCGCGAGCGTTCCGCCCAGGCAATAGCCGAGTATATGCACCGCGTCGTCATCGCGCCCATGCCGCGCCGCCACCCGGATCGCGCGGCCGAGGTCGCGCACCACGACGTCCTCGAACGTGGTCCAGCGATCCTCTGGCCCGGGCGTGCCCCAGTCGATGCAGAAGACGTCGTGGCCAGCCGCGACCAGGTATTCGGCGAAGCTCTTGCCAGGCATCAGATCGAGCACGTAGTGCCGGTTGATGAGCGATGGCACGAGCAGAATCGGGGTCTTGAATGTACCGGCAGGCGAAGGCGATACGGCGCGATAGCGCAGGAGGCGCCACTTGTTTTGCTGGTGCACGACATCCATCGGCGTCGCGCCGACGATCGGTTGCCCGCGCCGGAACAGTGCCGCCAGCTGTGCGATCACTTGCGGCGTCACGCGCCGCCTCCCGCGTAGAGCGCTGCGAACGCGTCGCGATAGGTCTGATAGACCTGCTTGCGCTTGACCTTCAAGGTCGGCGTCAGGAGCCCCGATTCGAGCGTGAGCGGCGTAGTCGCGACGAAGTAACGCTTCAACGTCTCGTAGCTCGCGAGCTGCGCGTTCACGTGGGCGATGCGCTCGGCGAGGCGCGCGCGCAGGTCCTCTGCCGAACAGCTCGCGACCGCTTCGGGCCGTGGCCAGACGCCCGCCACGAGGTAGCGCTCGCCGTCGCCGTAGACGACCACGTGGGCTATCCACGGGTCATCGGCAAAGCGGAGCTCGATGTTCGCCGGTGGCACGTTCTTGCCCCCCGCGGTGACGAGGATGTCTTTGTTGCGGTCGACGATCTGAAGGAACCCATCCTCGGTGAAGCGGCCGACGTCGCCCGTCAGGAGCCAGCCATCGGCATCGAACGCTGCCGCGGTGGCGACAGGATCCTTGTGGTAGCCAGCGAAGACCGAGGGCCCGCGCGCCAGGATCTCGCCGTCATCGGCAAGGCGCAGCTCGACGCTCGGCAGGGGCCTGCCGACCGAGTCGAAGCGGAACGCATCCGGCCGATTGAGCGTCAACGTCGGCGACGCCTCGGTCAGGCCATAGCCCTCGATGAGCAAGATGCCGTGCGCGAAGAACAGCTCCTTCACCTCACGCTTCAAGCCGGCCCCGCCCGACAGGCAGAAGTGCAGACGTCCACCGGTCAACCTCGCCAGGGCCTCACCCGGGCGTTCGTCCCGTTGCACTGCGAGTGCCAGCTTCTCCCAGACGCTCGGCACGCTCATGAAGACCTGCGGCCTGACGACCGGCATGAAATCCAGGACCGCGGCCGTATCGACGAGGTAGCTCGTCCAGCCGAGCCGATTGCCGAGGCAGGCTTCACCAAAGCCGAAGATGTGGCTCAGCGGGAGCCACAATAGATCGACCATGCCCGCGTCGCCTTCGCTTGCCGGCGCGTCGAACAAGCGGGGTGCATTGCACGCGATCCAATCGTTGCCGTTGACGGCGATGTTCATGTGCGTCAGCGGCACACCCTTGGGCGGTCCTGAGGTGCCGGACGTATAGAGCATGACCGCGTTCGCCGTGAGCGGCACCGAATGCATGCGTCGCTCGAACGCCGCCGGGTCGGCCTGCTCGCGTGTGCGACCGACGGCGATCACTTCGGGCCAGCTGGTCACGCGCCTATGGGGTGGGGTGTCCGGCGTCTCGACCCGTACGTCGTCGAACGCAACGACGTGGCCCAACGTGGACAGATCGACGTCGGCGACTGCCAGCGCCCTCTCGAGTGCAAGCGCCAGCCGGGCGCTGCCGACGAACACGACCTTCGCGTCGCTGTGGCCGAGCACGTAGGCGATCTGTTCGGGCGTGCTCGACGGGTAGATCGGCACCATCACGCCGCCGACCGCCTCGATGGCGAGCGCGGCGACCATCCACTCGACGCTGTTGGGCGCCAGGATCGCCGCGCGTTCGCCCGGCATCAGCGGCACTTCCGCGAGGAAGCTGCCGCACGCGCGGATGAGCTCGCCGAACTCGCCCCAGCTCACGTCGCGCCAGCTTCCGCCAGCGCCGTCCCCATCGCGCCGCCCCCGACCCCGTTCGTCCCGCCCGGCCTCGCGGTCGTCGTTGAGCACGTGCGCCCTTGTCGTCGTCAGGCGCGGGCGCGCACGTAGTAGTTCTTGCCGGAGCCGGGCACCGTGCGCTCCTCGAGCGTGAAGTGGGTCGGGTGCTTCTTCAGGAGATCGCTCAGCTTCTTGTGCCCGTACAAGCGCGGGTCGAAGTCGGGGCGGACCTTGTTCAGGTAGTTGCCGACATGGCCGAGCTGGGCCCAGCCCTGCTCGTCGGAGGCATCTTCGATCGCCTGCGCGAGCAGCTCGAACGGCGGCGGCAAAAGCGTCGGCCGGGTCGCGGGCGTCGCTACCTTCGGGGGCGTCGCCGCCTTCGCCTTGGCGCGCGAGCGCTGACCATCGGTGCGCACAACGGTTTCGTCCGACGCCTCGACCGGGTCGCCGGCTCGCAGCACTTCCGTATAGACGAACTTGTCGCAGGCCTTGACGAAGGGGTCGGGTGTCTTGCGCTCGCCGAAGCCGTAGACGGTGAGTCCCTCTTCGCGCAGCCGCTGTGCCAGGCGCGTGAAGTCGCTGTCGCTCGACACGAGGCAGAACCCGTCGAAGCGCCGGGTATACATAAGGTCCATCGCGTCGATGATGAGCGTGCTATCGGTCGCGTTCTTGCCGCTCGTGTACGCGAACTGCTGCACTGGGTTTATCGAGTGCTTGAGCAGCACGCTCTTCCACTGCGTGAGCTGCGACGAGGTGAAGTCACCATAGATGCGCTTCACGTTGGCGATGCCGTATTTGGCGACCTCGCCGAGCAGGCTCTCGATGACCGCGGGTTGGGCATTGTCGGCGTCGATGAGCACCGCGAGGTGGCGGTGGTCGTCGTCGGGCTGCGAGTCGCTAGACCGGGTCGTCATGCGTTGGCCTGGGTCGTCGGTTGGGTCGTGTCTGCGCGCAACGATGATACGCGCATGCAGCCGATCGGGCGAGGCCCGAGCGAACGCGCTCCTCCCCCCTAGGAGCGACTCGAGGTCGCCAGCGGCTGTGCGAACGGACTCACCAGGTGGTGGCGAGCCCACGGAGAAAGCGTTCGCGTTCGGCACTGCTCGGCAATCCGAGGCTCGCGAGCCTGGCGTCTGGTGGCGCGCTCGCGCACGCTTTGTCGACCGCGGCCGCGCGCGCCCCGATCACGGTATTGCGCTCATGCACGTCGAGTCGGCGCATCACCCATCGATCGACTGCGGCCGCGAGCTCCGCGTGCTGCTTCTCGTCGCGCGCCAGGAGCGTCATCACCGCGCGAATCGTCTCGTCCTCGGCGCGCAGCGCGGCGACGTGGATCTCGAACGCCGCCAGGCTCTCGCCGACCTGCCCGTGAACGGCATTGTCGACCGCGATCGCGACCAGCTCGCGCAGCGCCATCGGGGCGACCACGGGCCGCGCGGCCGTCGCGCTTCGCTCCGCCGCGAGCGCCGCCATGAGGCGCGCGTGCATGCGCTCTTGCCGCGCCGCGCGGTGCGCCCAACGCACGAGGCGGCGCGGCGCACGATGATGCACGAGCTCCTTCGCGAGGTGCTCGAACGCGTCGACCGACGCGGCCTCGAGCGCGGCGCCAGCGGCGAACCAGCACCCGAGCGCATCGCCGCCGCGACCGCCGCGGATCCCAGCGAGGCCGACTGGCCGCCGACCGAACCCGTCGCTGCAGCGAAAGTCGTCTTGGTCGACTGCCGGTGGGGTGCTGCAGGTGAGCTCGACCGTGGTGTCGCGCGGCACGCATCCCTCGAGCCTCTGGGAGCTATCGCTGCACAGCGCATCAAGCGTGAAGTCGCCCATGAAGTCGTTGGCCTCGGTGCCCTGACGCCGTCTCAGGAGCTCGTCGCAGAGCGCCTGACAGGCCTTGGGACCGCCGCACAGGCGCACGTTTTCGCCGCGCGGCAAGACCTCACCTGCCGGTCGGTCCACCGTGTGGTAGGTCGTGCCGCAGCCGAACGACCAGGGCGCGGCCAGCGCCATCATCACGAGCCGATTCCAGACGTCACGATTGCGAATGCGCATGTCTGTCCCCCCTGGACATGTCCACGGCACATGCCGGTGGAACAGAGGATATTGGCGAGCGTAGCGACCGCACAAGTAGGCGCGACCAGATATCTGAAAACGAGCCCGACTCAGATCAGCTGTTCGTCAGTCGCGCGCGACACCGAGCGCCAGGTCGCGACCCCGAACGCGATCGATGCGCCGCCAAGCACCGCCGCGGTCCCCATGTTCAGGGGCCCGTAGAGCGCTGACGACACCTGCAGCACGCCGGCCGCGACCAACGCGAACACGACGAATGCGAGACCGCTGAGCGCGAACGCCGCCGCGACAAGCTTGCGCAGCCACCAGCGCATGCCGAGCACCGCCCAGCCAGCGGCGATGAAGTACAGCGCGAGCACGATGAGCCCACAGACCTGCACAAGAGCCGTTGGGGGGACGCCTATGAAGTCGAACTGCTGGAGGAATTGGGAGAGGATCAAGGCCAGGATGACAATCACGCCGACGATGCCGGGACCCCCGCTGGCAAGCGTGCGGGGTGGCAGATCGGACCACCCTGCCACGGCGAGATACAGCCCGATTCCGATGATCAGCGCCGCGCCGATTCCCAATGCTTCGATCCCAAACGTCAGTGCGCCGCCGTCCAGCTGCGCGCGTTGGGCCTGCACGTTCCAAAAAGCGAACATCAACACGCCGGGCACGACCAGAACCGTGCCGACCGCGGCCCACCGCAACTCCTTGCGCACCTCTGCCGGCACACGTGGCTTCGTGCGGTCCGGCACGTTGCGCCCACCGTAGCCGCCTGCTTCGAAGAAAGTCGCCATTTGCAGATCCTCATCTACGCACTCATTCGAAGGGGATGTGCGGCCCTTCGCCGCAGCCGCTGAGCGACCAGCCCGCGGGCACCGCGAGCGTGCTCGTATAAGCGCTGGTATCGACCGAGCGGGTCATGTCGCGCCACGAAGCGGTCGCCACCAGACCTCGTGCGCGCCGAGCACAGCGCCGCCGATCGCGTCACGTCACGTTGCTCGGCATCTCCTATGGCACCTACCACCTCGCCAATCGCTACCTGCAGCTCTTCCCCGATGGCGCCTGTCCCGCCGCCAGCACCACGCCCGGAGGCGCCGTCGACGCGGTGGCACTCGACTCGTTCTGTCCGCCGGGGCTCTGCCCCCTCTCGTCGCAGGACCTCTGGGAGGACGAGGTCGCCCATCAGATCCTGGATCTCTGTGCGGCCGATCCCGACTGTGCCCGTTACTTCCCGCCGGACGGCCCCAGCGCCTGGCAGAGCCTCGGCGATCTCTACAAGGCCGTCGCACGCGGCGATTGCCCGCTGACCGACTACCCCGAACTCGACGTGCGCAGACAAGCTCGATGACCCTTCGGAGCGCAAGGTGCGGCTCTGCCCGTCGTGCGGAGGCCGTCGGATGAGCGAACAGGGCGCGCACCTCTGTGACCAGGCCGACCGCCCGACCCATCGCACCGCGCCCGGCCTGGATCCACTTACGACCGTGGCAACGCGTCCAACACGACCGACGGACGTCCGTCGTCCACCCGCCGCGCCCGCACCTTCCAGACCCGCTCGATGAGCTCGGGCTCAAGCACTTCATCGGGCGTTCCCGTCGCCACGACCCGACCCTCGGCGAGCACCACCAGCCGATCGGCGAGCTTCGCCGCGAGGTCGAGATCATGCACCACCGCCAATACCGCATCACCGTTCGCGGCCGCCTGCCGCAGCAACCCGACCACATGCAGCGCATGCGTCGGATCGAGCCGCGCGGTCGGCTCGTCGAGCAACATCACCGGCGGTGCCTGACACAGGAGCCGCGCGATCCCGGTCCGCTGCCGTTCGCCCGATGACAGCGTAGGGTAGGGGCGATCGGCCAACGGCCCGAGCTGCATCGCTGCTATCGCCCGCTCGACGTGCGCCAGATCGCGCGCGCTCGCAAAGCCCATCCGCCCGAGGTGTGGATAGCGCCCGAGCAGCACGAGTTCGCGCGTCGTGAACCCGAACGTCGCGTCGGGCGCCTCGAGCAGCACTCCGACCCGCGCCGCCCGAACCCGCGGCGGCATTCCTGTAAGCGCTTCCCCATCGACCCGCACGACCCCGCTCGCCGCCCGCGAGACCCCGGACAAGATCCGCAGCAGCGTCGACTTGCCGACCCCGTTCGGCCCGACGACCACGACGACCTCGCCCGCCGCAACCTCGAGGCTCACGTCCGCGAACACCGTCGCCGCGCCATAGCGCGCGCTCACCCGCTCGGCCACGAGCCTCATGCCGCCCCCCGCAAGCGCACCCGCAACAGCATCAGGAACACCGGCCCACCGACCAGCGCCGTCACCACCCCGACCGGCAGCTCCGTCCCGAGCGGCCCCGCCAAGGCGCTCACGGTCGCGTCCGCGAGCACCACGAACGCCGCCCCACAGGCGGCTGACAGCGGCACCAGCAGGCGATGATCGGGCCCCGTCACGAGCCGCACCGCATGCGGCACCACCAACCCCGCGAAGCCGATGAGCCCGGTCACCGCGACCACCGCACCGACCGGCAGTGACAGCATCACGAACAACCGCCGCCGCAACCGCTCCGGCTCGAGCCCGAGGCTCTTGGCCGTGTCATCACCCAATGCCAACAGATTCAACGCCAGCGTGTGCGGCATCACGCTCGCGAGCGCCACCACCGCGGCGATGACCACGATCGGCACGAGCAGCGGCTCGGCCGGATCGGCCCCGAGCGTGCCCATCAATCGGACGAGCGTTCGCTGCACCGTGCTCGCATCGCCGAGCGACGCCAGCACCATCAAGGCGGCACCTGCCAGCGCGTTGACGACCACCCCGACCAACAACATGCGCAACGGCGACGGCACCCCGCGCTCGGCCCCCAATGCCAGGACGATCAAGAGCGCCAACAGCGCCCCGACAAACCCGCCGAGCGGGGCCACCAGCAACGGCGCCGATGACATCAGCGCCCCCGCGATGAGCGACACGCTGGCACTGCCGAGCGCCGCCCCACCCGACACGCCGAGCACGTACGGGTCGGCCAGCGGGTTTCGCAAGAGTCCCTGCAGGGCCGCGCCCGCCACCCCGAGCACGGCCCCAACCGCCAACCCTTGCGCGATCCGCGGCAACTGCAGCTGCACGAGCGCCTGGTGTTGCCAGCTCGTCGGCTCGCCGAGTGCTATGCCGAGGTCGACCGTCGGCATCCCGATGACCAGCGCCAGCACCGCCGCGATCGCAATGATGCCGGCGCCAACGAGCATCACGATCACCTGACGGCGCGCGCTCGTCACCGCGAAGCGGGCCGGCATGGCACCGATGGCAATCCGGCTCAGGGTGTCACCCCGTGGCCTGTAGGTGCCGCCGCCGCCTTCGCCATCGCCGCCCGCGCTGCGACCAGGATCGCCGCCAGCCGCGGCACGACCTGCGCCAGGTGCGGACCATTTCGCGCGAGCCCATCGTCGGGATAGACGACCACCTGGCCGCGCGCCACCGCGGGCAGACCCGGCCAGCCTGACCAGTAGCGGGACGCCGCCGCTGAAGCGGGAAAGCGCGTGTCCGGCGCGACATGCAGGATAAGGTCAGGCGCCCCCTCGAGCACCCGCTCGAGCCCGACACGCGCAGTCACCGGTCCCACAATCAAGTTCTTGCCGCCGAGCAGCGCCACCAGCTCCGACAGGTGATCGCCGCCACCCGTCGTGATGACGAAGCCCGGCTGCACATCATAGACGAGCAGTACGTTGACGATCACAGTGTCGCTCGTCGGCTTGCCAGTAACGGCAGCCGACGGCGATACGGCGGGCTTCGCCAGAGCCAACGCCCGGTCGAGCTCACCGAGTGCCGCGTCCGCCGCCGCCTCGCGCCCGAGCAACCGCCCGACCTCGCGCGTCGTCGCGCGCATCTGTGCCAGCGTGACGAGCGGCAATGTCTTCACCGCGAGCCCGAGCCCGACCAGCGCCGAGGCCGTCGTCGCCTGCGTCTCATAGCCCGCCATCAGCACCAGATCCGGCCGCTGCGCGAGCACCGCCTCCGGCCGCGGCGAAAAATCGCCCACCACCGGCACCCCCGGTGCGTCGCAGTACGACGTCACCCCGACCAGATGCGCCATGCCACCGACGGCCTTCACGATCGCCGTCAGCGCGGGTGCGAGCGACACCACCCGCGGCTTTGGCGCGTCCGCCCGCGGGCTCACCGTCTGCCCGCACGCAACGAACATCATCACGACGAAGAGGGTTGCGAGGGCGCGAGCAGCGCAGGTAAGGATGCCGCACGTCGTCACGCGTGCGCTTCCAAGAGGAGACGGTTCAGATGTCGGCAGATCGCAAGGTCGCATTGCTCACGGGCATCACAGGGCAGGACGGCTCGTACCTCGCCGAGCTCCTCCTGAGCAAGGGATACGAGGTCCACGGCCTCGTGCGCCGCTCGAGTTCTTTCAACACCGAGCGCATCGACCACATCTACCAGGACCGCCACGTCGCCGATCGCCGCCTCTTTCTTCACTACGGCGACCTCACCGACGCCTCGAACCTGTCGCGCCTGGTCGAGAAGATCCAACCCGTCGAGGTCTACAACCTCGGTGCCCAGAGCCACGTCATGGTCTCATTCGAGGTGCCCGAGTACACCGCCGACGTCGACGCACTCGGTGCCCTGCGGCTCCTCGACGCCGTGCGCGAGTCCGGCGCGCGCGTGCGTTACTACCAGGCCTCCAGCTCCGAGCTCTACGGCAAGGTGCGCGAGACCCCGCAGAGCGAGACGACCCCGTTCCACCCACGCTCGCCCTACGCCGTCGCCAAGCTCTTCGCCTACTGGACCGTCGTCAACTACCGCGAGGCCTACGGCCTCTTCGCGGTCAACGGCATCCTCTTCAATCACGAGTCGCCGCGCCGCGGTAAGACGTTCGTCTCGAAGAAGGTCACGCGCGCCGCCGCCCGCATCGCGCTCGGCCTCGACGAGCGCCTCTACCTCGGCAACCTCGACGCCCGCCGCGACTGGGGCTACGCGCCTGAGTACGTCGAGGCGATGTGGCGCATGTTGCAGCAGCCGACGCCTGCCGACTACGTGATCGCCACCGGCGAGACCCACACGGTCCGCGAGCTGGTCACGCTCGCATTCGCCCACGTCGGCCTGCCGCTCAGCTGGGAGGGCACCGGCGTCAGCGAGCAGGGCCGTGCCGCCGATGGCCGCGTCCTGGTCGCCGTCGACCCGGCCTACTTCCGCCCGGCCGAGGTCGACCTCCTGCTCGGCGACGCGAGCAAGGCCCACCGGGAGCTCGGCTGGCGCGCGACCACGCCCTTCGCCGAGCTGGTCTCGCTGATGGTCGAAGCCGACCTCGCCGAAGCACAGGGCGTGCGACCAGTGTGACGCCTTCGCTCTCATCTATATAACGATAGCGTTCGTAGCTGCGCGGGGTCGAACCATGACCACGGGGCCGCCACAAGATCCTGTTGCAGGCTCCGGCTCACCAGCGGTCAACGTGGCAGGATTTGTTGGTTGCACAGCACAAACAATCTCGCCCACGCCCGCGCGATCGCACCTGACCTCCGCGTCGCAGGCCGCTCCGAGCCCCCTCTCCCGCCCCCTGACCAAACACGCGCGCAGACTTGGAGACGTGGGCTCGCTATGAGACAGTCTGTCGGTGTAAGCTAGTTGGCGTCGGGGCGGGTTTAGTCGATAATCACCTCTGGCGGCACCCCTTCAGGTCGGGAAGGAATCATGGGTAAAGACACCCGCGGGAACGGTCGCGCTAACAGCGGCCCTGATCGCAAAGGCGGCGATAACAATCGTCCCGATGCGAAGTCGGTCATGTCCTTTGATAGCAACGTGCCTGGCGGCGCGAAGGCGACAAAGGAACGTTCGGACGTGAAGGCCGAGGCCATCGATCCAAACGCGAGCGAGAAGACGGTGATGGCCTCGCCCGGCGACACCGCCAGCGTCTCGAGCCTCATCGAAGCCCACAACAAGGCCTTCGGCAACCTCCTCCAGGCGCCCAAGGATGCAGCCCCTCCGGCCTCTGCGCCGCCCGCGAAGGCTGCCGATCCGGACGCTGGCGAAAAGACGATCATGGTCGGCGGAGGTGGCGCCACGCCGCCCAAGCCCGCCGTATCGCCTGCGGCTGCCGTTGCTGGCAAGCCCGCCGTATCGCCTGCGGCTGCCGTTGCTGGCAAGCCCGCCGTATCGCCGCCGGCTGCCGGACCTGGCAAGCCCGCCGTAGCGCCTGCGGCTGCCGTCGCTGGCAAGCCCGCCGTATCGCCTGCGGCTGCCGTCGCTGGCAAGCCCGCCGTATCGCCTGCGGCTGCCGTCGCTGCCAAGCCCGCCGTATCGCCTGCGGCTGCCGTCGCTGCCAAGCCCGCGGCCGACACGGACGCCAACGAGAAGACGATGATGGCCGGCATTGGCAGTGCGCCCAAAGCTGGAACCGCGTCGGCTCACGCCAAGGATCCAGTCACCGGCGAGCAGACGATCATGATCGATCCGTCGCTCAGGGCGACGCCCTCGGAGCCGGGTCAGACGTCATCGGAAGGGCCGACCTCCCACCCGACGAACGTCGAGAACAAGGCGACGGGGTTCTTCTCGACCCAGTCCTCGATGCCCGCCGTCTCGACCGGCGAGGGATTGCTCCCTCAAGGCACGCTGCCCAAGGACGGGCAGCGCATGAACCAGTACGAGATCATCCGCCTCATCGGTGAAGGCGGCATGGGCTCGGTGTTCCTGGCCCGCGACACGAAGCTCGGTCGTCGCGTCGCCATCAAGTTCCTGCAGAGCCCCGACCCCGAGCTGACCAAGCGTTTCATCATCGAGGCCCGGGCGACCGCCCGCGTCGAGCACGAGAACATCGTCTCGATCTACGAGGTCGGCGAGTGGAACGGCAGCCCCTTCATGGTGCTCCAGTTCCTCCAGGGTAACGGCCTCAATAAGCTCATCCCGCGCGGCAAGCGCATGCCGGTCGCGCGCGTCGTCGAGCTCATGTCGCCGGTCCTGCGCGCGCTCGCCTACGCGCACGCCGAAGGCATCGTCCATCGCGACCTGAAGCCCGACAACATCTTCGTCACGGATGCCGGCGTCATCAAAGTGCTCGACTTCGGCATCGCCAAGGTCGCCCACGGCGAAGACAAGACGAGCGACGGCGAAGCGAAGAACGTTCGCGCCGAGGACATCCAGGCGCTCGGCGGCGACAACAAGAGCATGACGCGCCACGGCGCGATCATGGGCACCATGCCGTACATGTCGCCCGAGCAGTGGGGCAACGGCGTCGCCATCGACCACACGACCGACATCTGGGCGGCCGGCGTCATCATGTACATCATGCTGACCGGCAAACACCCGCTCGACCCGCTCGAGGGTCACGAGCTGATGGTCACCGGCTTCCTCGACGAGGTCACGCCGGGCCTGAAAGAGAAGGCGCCCGACCTCCCCTCGGACCTCGCCGCGGTCATCGACAAGTGCCTCGTCAAGGACAAAGCCCAGCGCTGGGGCGACGCCTTGGCGCTGCTGCGCGCGCTCGAGCCGTTCCAGCCCGGCCGCTTCTCCGCGACGACCAAGTCCGACCGCATGGAGGAGAGCCCTTACAACGGCCTCGCCTCCTTCCAGGAAGAGGACGCCTCGCGCTTCTTCGGCCGTAATCGCGAGACCGCAGCCATGACCCAGCGTCTGCGCGAACGGCCGATCATGGCGGTCGTCGGGCCCTCCGGAGTCGGCAAGTCCTCGTTTGTGCGCGCCGGTGTCGTGCCCGCCTTGAAGAACTCGGGCGAGAACTGGGACATCAGCGTGCTGCGCCCCGGCCGCACGCCGCTCATGTCGCTCGCCAACCTGCTCTCGCAGGTGGCCGGCACCTCGGGCAACATCGCCAACGACATCAATGAACAGCAGGGCCTCGCCGATCGCCTCCGCGAGGAGCCGGGCTATCTCGGCACCGCTCTCCGGCGCCAAGCGCGCAAGGAGAAGAAGCACCTCCTCCTCTTCATCGACCAGTTCGAGGAACTCTACACGCTCGTGCAGGATCCGAAGGAGCGCATGGCGTTCACGGCCTGCCTCTCCGCGGCCGCCGACGATGCGACCTCGCCGATGCGCGTGGTCGTCTCGATCCGCTCCGACTTCCTCGACCGCTGTGTCGAGGACTCGCACTTCATGAACGAGCTGAGCCAGGGTCTCTTCTTCATCACGGCGCCTACCCGCGACGGCATGCGTGACGCCCTCGTGCTGCCGGCAGAAATGGCCGGCTACAAGTTCGAGAACGAGGGCATCGTCGACGACATGCTCGACCATCTCGCCCAGACGAGCGGCGCCCTGCCGCTCCTCCAATTCACGGCCGACCGCCTCTGGGCCGACCGTGATCCGAGCCGCCGCATCCTCACCGAGAAGAGCTACAAGAACCTCGGCGGCATCAGCGGCGCGCTCGCGGCCCACGCCGATCGGGTGCTCGAGCAGGTCTCGGGCGAGCAGAAGGCGCTCGTCAGGGCACTCCTCATCCGCCTCGTCACGCCCGACCGCACCCGCGCCATCGTCTCGGTAGACGACCTGCGCGAGACGCTCGGCAAGTCCGGCGACATCCAGGCCCTCATCGATCAGATGGTGCAGGCGCGCCTCCTCGTCGTGCAGACCGGCGGCGGCGGCTCCGGCGCCACCGTCGAGCTCGTGCACGAGTCGCTCATCGCCGGCTGGCCGCAGCTCGCGAAGTGGCTCGACGAAGGCCACGAAGACGCCGCCTTCCTGGAGCAGCTGCGCAATACCTCGCGTCAGTGGGTCGCCAAGGGCAAGGACAGCGGACTCCTCTGGCGCGGCGAAATGGTCGAGGAGGCCAAGCGCTTCACGCGCCGCTTCCGTGGAGAGCTGCCGGATACGCAGAAGGACTTCCTGAAGGCCGTCATCGCGATGTCCACGCGCGCCGCGCGCGTCAAGAAGACGCTCTACATCGTCGCCGCGACGGTCGTCGGCATCATGCTCGCCGCCGCCGCCGTGGCGCTCGTTATCATCAACGAGTCGCGCGCCGAGACTCGCCAACAGGCCGTCGCCGCCATGGCCGCCGAGGAGAAGGCGACCGAGGCCGCCAAGGAAGCCGAGAAGCGAAAGATTCAGGCCGAGGCGGCGCTGAACGAAGCACGCATCGCCGAGCTCGCGAAGGATGCGGCCCGCGAAGGCGAGGTCACGGCGCTCGCCGAGGCGACGAAGGCCAAGGCCATCGCCGAGGAGCGTGCCATCGCGGCCACCGCCAGCGAGGCAAAGGCGGTCGCCGCGGCCGAGGAGGCAACCCAGGCCAAGGCCTACGCCGAGGCTCGCGCCATCGAGGCGAACGACGCCCGCAACCTTGCGACCAAGGCGGCGGGCGAGCTCAAGGTCGCGCTCGCCGAGAATGAAAAGCGGCGCATTGACGCAGAAAGAGCCAAGACAGTTGCCGAGAAGCGCCTGAAGGAGATGACCCGAGGCGGCATCGTGGAGGTTTTGCAATGATGAGTTCGCGTATCGCCCTGGTCATCGCCGTCACCCTGACTTCAAGTGTCGTGTCTGCCGCCGACCCCGGCCAGACCGATAAGCCCCAGACCCCCCATTCGCAGGGGCGCCCCTGGGCGGACGGCGTTCCGCAGTCCGAACAGGATGTGGCGCTCACGCTCTTCCAGGAGGGAACGGCCCTCTTGAAGGACGCGTTCTTCACCAAGGCAGTCGAGAAGTATCGCGAGGCGCTGTCTCACTGGAACCACCCCGCCATTCACTTCAACCTCGCCAAAGCGCTGATGAATCTCGACCAGCCCGTCGAGGCGTACAACAGCCTCGACGAGTCGATGAAGTTCGGCGGCGCGCCTCTCGACGAGGACCAGATAGACCAGGTCAAGCGCTACATGAAGCTCCTCTACGACGCCGAGCTCTCCGAGCTCGTGATCGAAGCGAAGGAGAGCGGCGCCATCGTCAGCTTGAACGGCGTCGAACTCTTCAAAGCTCCGGGTCGTTGGCAAGGGCTTGTGCGCGCTGACAAGAACACGATCCTCGCGACCAAGTCGGGCTACCAGCCCGCGCAGGAGCAGCGCGTGCTGCCCCGCGGCCAGAAGACCGAGATCACGCTCAACCTCGTCGCGGTTGAGTCGGTCACGAAGTACACACGCGTCATGGATGCCTGGAAACCTTGGCTGGTGTTCGGCTCGGGTGCCGCGGCGCTCATTGCCGGCGGCATCTTCAGCTGGCAGGCGTCGTCGTCGTTCGCCGACTACGACAAGGCCATTGAAGTTTGCAACTCGTCGACCGCAAGGCCTATCCTCGACGGCAACAACGGCGACACCGGCGGCAAGATCTTTGGCTGCACTCCGACTTCGGCAATCAAAGACCAGCAGTCGAAAGGCGACCTCTTCAATACACTGGCGACGGTCTCGTACATCGCGGGTGGGGCGACCCTGGCAACAGGCATTGTGCTTCTGTACATCAATCGCGAGCGACCCATTCAGGTCGAGGTTCCCGTGGTCACCCCGGTGAGCGTCGTCCCGATCATCGGGCCCGATGGGGCCGGCGTCTCCGCGACCATGCGATTCTGAATTGGCGTGGGCAGCCTCACTTCGTGAGGCCTTTGCTCTCGAACTGGGGGATAGGAAGATGCGAACTCTGATTGGGGCACTGGGCCTCACATGTACTGCCCTGTTCTTGTCGTGTTTCGACTCGGCCACTGTGACCTGCGGCAAAGACGGCCCCGTCTGCCCCGCGGGTTGGGCCTGTGTCACCGAGCTGTCCGCCTGCATCAACCCCCTCGATACGTTGTGCGGCAACGGGGTCAAGGACGAGGCAGCCAACGAGCAGTGCGATGACGGCAACTTCAAAAACGACGACGACTGCAACTGGGACTGCAAGCTTCCCCGTTGCGGCGACGGATTCAAGCGCGGCGACGAGGTCTGTGACAAGGGCGACACCGAGGACGGCGGCGGCTGCTCCGCCGACTGCCTGTCTGAAGAGATCTGCGGCGACAGCTACAAGAACCCAGGCGAAGCCTGCGACCAAGGGCTCGAGGACACGGTCGCCTGCGACGGACCAGCTGCAGGCATAGTTGTTGGTGACTGTACCGCCGCCCAGTGCGGTGACGGCCGGACCAATCTTGCGGCTGGCGAACTCTGCGACAAGGGCAACCCTGGAAGTCCGGGCAGGGTAGAGGATTCGACCTGCAACGACGATTGCACCACCGCCGTGTGCGGCGACGGTAAGAAGAACGCCACAGCCGGTGAGCAGTGCGACTCGGGCAGTTTCTGCGTCGACGGGAAAACCTGCACGACCGCCGCCGACTGCGTCGGAATCGGCGACGCCACCTGTGCACCCCGCGATAGCGACTGCTGCACCGCCAAGTGCCAGAACCCCAACTGCGGCAACGGAATCACGGAAGAAACCTGTACGGATCCTGGCGGCGTGATCAACACGAACGAAGCCTGCGACGATGGCAAGCAATGCCAAGGCAACGAAAACGGCAACAGCTGCCAATTCGATATCGAATGTGCCGAGCTAGGTGATGGCAAATGCACGACGCGGAATGGCGGTACCTGCAGCGCGGACTGTCTCTCACGCCAGGAGTGCGGCGACGGCATCCGGAACGACTACCCTCCCTTCAACGAAGTCTGCGATACTGGCAGCGAATGCACGGACGGCACGGATTGCACCAACGACGAAACCGTCTGCGCCACCATCGGTGATGGTACCTGCGCCCCGCGGGACGGACCGCGACCTGACGGTGAGCAATGCAGTGCAAACTGCCTCTCGCGCGAAGTCTGCGGGGATGGCATCACGAACAACTACCAGCCGTACAATGAGGTCTGTGACAACGGAGCCCAGTGCACCGACGGCAAGGCCTGCAAGTCCAGCAACGATTGTGTTGGCATCACCGACGGCTCATGCCTGCCGCGCAACGGCGACAAATGCAGCGCGACTTGCGATTCGACTGAGATTTGCGGCGACAATGTCACCAGCAACTACCCAACCACGCGCACCAACGCACACCCACGTTTCGTGGCCATAGACGCGCCCTACATCGCGGCGGGTACATCTTCGAGGGAAAACGAGGCATGCGACGACGGCAACACTATCGACGCTGACGGCTGCAGCTCGGAGTGCCTCTCAGCGGAGCGCTGTGGTGACGGCTACCTCAACAATTACGCCCATAAAGAGTTCCCCGGCGGGCCCACGCTCCCAGCCGAAGTGTGTGACGACCGCAACAACAACAACGGCGACGGATGCAGCGCCAACTGCCTGTCGCTCGAGGCCTGCGGCAACGGGACTACAGATCCCGGCGAAGAGTGCGACGACAACAACGAAGAAAACGGTGACGATTGCAGCTTTCCCGACTGTCGTGCACAACGTTGCGGTGATGGCAAGATTACCCCACCCGAGCTCTGCGACGACGGCGACGCTCTCAACAGC
>Ga0105044_10003422_pt1 | contig 21796 bp, 14 predicted proteins | sample MAT01_FD_78092 | JGI IMG/M metagenome (GOLD analysis project Ga0105044, IMG submission 78092) | Freshwater microbial communities from Lake Fryxell liftoff mats and glacier meltwater in Antarctica - MAT-01 | ecosystem: Environmental > Aquatic > Freshwater > Ice > Liftoff microbial mat | place...
CGAAACAGAACAAGTACCAGAAACGTAGTGGGATTCGCTGAATAACCAAAATGGATGTCAGCGGATGGATTTTTGACGACTGATCGCCTAATCTCAAACCTTTTGGCCGCCGGTATTAGTTAAGGACCGCTGGATCAATAAGTGTCCTATAGTCGCCTTTCGCTCCGCGAAAGGCGACAATTATTGTTGGAGCGATCCTAAGGTGACCAAATGGGATTTTTTAAAATGCTCAGGGAAAACGATCGATGAAGAACAGATTTATGCCAAACGCCGCAGCGATAGCGCTGTGCCTCGCAGCGTCTACGCTGACCGCCGGAGATGACGACAACTGGATCCGCGTCAAATTGGACGAACGATTTCGTTCGGAAGGTGTCACAGCCGCCGACATTAATAAAGACGGCACGCTGGACGTTATTGCCGGCGATATCTGGTACGAAGCTCCAAAAGCGGGTACTGAACAACATGCAGATGGCACAGCATGGAAACTTCATGAAATTCGCATGCCGGGGGAATTTGTCGCCGGCGTTGGTTACAGCAACAGCTTCGCGAGTTTCTCTGGTGACATGAATGGCGACGGGCTGCCAGATGCCATCATCATCGGATTCCCTGGCGACCCGTTTCACTGGTATCAGAATCCTGGTGTCGGCGAAGAGACACACTGGAAGGAACACGTCATCTGGTCCAGTGCGTGTAATGAATCACCTGAATTTGAAGACCTGAACGGCGACGGGAAACCTGAAATCATTATCGGTTCACAGCCCGAGGCTCAGATGGGCTTCAACGTCATCCCGGCTGCTGACAAGTCCGCTGAGAATTTTGGCTTCCACGCTGTCAGCACAGCGGGCAATCCAAATGAAAATGGCACGTTCAAGTATTACCACGGACTGGGTGCCGGGGATATGAATGGTGACGGTCACCGTGACATTATGATTGGTCATGGCTGGTGGCAGAATCCTGGCGACATCATGAATGGCAGGACCTGGGATTTTCATCCCATTCGCATCAAGACCGTTGACGGCGAATCACCACTGCCTGCAGTCTCGAACATCTATGCGGATGATCTGGACAGCGATGGTGACCAGGATTTGTTTATCTCATCGGCTCATGCGTTTGGCGTCTGGTGGGTTGAAAACACCGGCGACGGACCATGGACATTGCATGAAATCGATAAATCATTTTCACAGACTCATGCCGTAGAAACAGTCGACATCAATGGCGACGGCCAATTGGATTACGTCACTGGAAAACGCTTCTTCGCTCACAACGGTGGAGATCCCGGTGCGCATGATCCGGTTGTCATGTGTTGGTATGAAGTCGTGCGAGAAAAAGGCCAGGCTCCAAAAATCACGCCGCACAACATTTCGGCTGGTCTCGGAACCGGCGTTGGAACGCAATTTGAAATCCACGACATGAACAACGACAAGAAACCAGACATCGTGCTGTCAAACAAAAAGGGCGTGAACGTTCTGCTGCAGAAGTAGTGGCAACATATTGTTTCGTAACGTTCGAACATCGACAAGACGCCTACGCTCCGGGAGCGCGGGCGTTTTGTGTTTGATATTGCCAGCTCGTGTCGCTGGCCGTTCATCTCTACTTGCCAGTGTTGGGCCAATGGCACTCGATTTGACAAAGTAGACGTCACTCTCCGAGTGACGAAGACCGCAAGACGCGGCCCGTGGCAATCATCACTCGGAGAGTGATGGCTACTATAATCGCAAACCGAGTACCATTGAGCGTTGGGCGAGATGGGTTATAACTGATCATGCCTCGGCTCGGCCATACGAAACGTTAACAATCCGCTGCAGGCGATTGTTCCGCTGATGACAAGAAATGGCACTTGCCAGGGGATGTGGTCCATCAATACGCCGAGGATCGGGGAGAACAAAAACGGCACCGTGTAGCAAATTGTCATTGTGCTCAGGTACTGTGGATGTTTTTCTCGGGGTACCAGTTCCAGCGTGTAGTTCGAAATGGATTTCATCGTGACAGGGGTAATGCCCAGGAAAACGTAGGTGATCCAAAACCACTGTCGACCAAACGGGAACGACGGCGACGCCAACAGCACAGCAATCAGTGGCGTGAGCGCGGCGAGGAAGGCGGCGATGCGAAGTGCCATGCGGTTTCCATGACGATCCGCGATGCTGCCAAAAATTGGACTTAGCACGCCAACGCTGACGTTCTGAGCAATAACCCACCAGATGATGTCGATGTCTGATGTTCCAAGCATCTCCCGCGCCATGGACTGATAATGGGGAAACAACAACAGGCCGGACATAAACATCGTCGTCATCAGGGCTGCTCGACGGAAGCGATGATCGCCTCGAAACGTTTGCCACGCTCGAACGAATGGAGTCCACCACGGTGGTCGTGCGGGCTTTTCGGTCGCCGGTTCATCGGGGTGTTCATCACACAAATTCGCCATCAGGCCCGCAATGAAATATGCCGAACCATTGAACAGAAAGATGTAAACGAAGCCGTCGTGATTTGGCAGTTGAATCCATGGGCGCAACAGAAACAGAGCGGCGCACACAGCACTCGCAGATCCTATGATGCCGGCAATCCCCAGCAGCCTTCCGCGACGATTTGCGCGAATGAGTTTGCCCTGCAGCGTTCCATCGACAAGCTGATTCAGGCCCGTCGCCGAAAAGAACAACAAATACAGCACCAGAAAAACGATGACCAGCCATGGCTGCTGACGATCGTCCAGCCACCACCACACTGCTGACAAAGTCAGAAACGGCAACGCCATACCGAGCGTCGTAAAAATCAACGCTCGTTTCTTCAGCCGAGTGTCGCGAATGAAATCTGCGGCCAGCAGCGGCGGCAGACTTTGTCCCAGTCGATTCAGCACGGGCAGAAACCCGCGAGCCCAGGCGGCGTTGCCCGAGATGACATCGAGCACATGCGGAATGATCACGCTCTCTGTTTTGAAGATCCAGCCGATCCGCATGATGATCAGCTGCACGGCAAGTATGCCAAGATTCTTTGATTCGTGTCGTTCCGGAGACATCTCCGCCGGTTGCGGCCGAGCGTCGTGTGGTTGTGTCATGACGGCACATCAATCCACTGCAGCTCAGGTACGAGACGTTGCAATTCCGCCTGGAACTGCGAATTCTCCTGGACAATCGAAGCCACGGCGGCCAGTGCACTGCGGCGTTCCGGAAGTCGCAGCGAGCGAATGGCCACGGCAAGGACGGGCAAGAGTTCTGTGGAGCGAGCTGGCTGTTGGAGGATCGCTGCCTGCATCTGCGAAATGGCCTGCAGTTTCGTGCGGCCTCCGCGATGGACGCCAAGCATGACAGCGCACCAGATGGGAGCCAGCGCATCAGTTTCCGCACCGGGAAGTTTTGTGCGGCGGTGCAGACACTCGACGACTCGCAGACGCACGTCGTCGAACGGTGTTTCGACAAGGCGTGCCCAAAGAGCGGCATCGTTATAGCCGCGCGAACCCGGCAGCTCCAGCCATGTCATCGACGCATCACGCATGGATTCGGACAGAGCATCAAAGAACTCGACGACATCGTTTGTCTGGTAACCTTCACTATTAAAAATCGACAGTGCCCATGTCGTGATTTCGCCCGCCATGGCTTCGCAGCGTACGCGGCTTACAGATGTTAGCTCTCCGCTATTCAGTGGCCGTTCGCTATGCCGAGCTTTTAAAAATTTGAAACCGAACTCCGCCACTGGAACCGGTCGAGCCGACGTCAGCTGAATCAATTGCGGCGTGTCGAGTCTCGCCGCCGAAACATGTTTCTTCATTGCCGCACAGATGATTGGCAACACCGCATGATCGCTTTGGTCAAGTAACTCCAGCCACGTTGTGACTGGCAGATTCGTGAGTCCCTGATGCTGTTCAAAGACGTCCGACGCGAATTGCTGAACTCGCGGATCGGCATGAGCCAACAATCGCAGCAGCGAATGCATCTCGATTCGCAGAGTTGCATCACGATGATCGCGTTGCAGGAGTTCGATCGCCCAGACTCGCGCCAGCGCGCTGTTGGCAGTCGTGACGATCTGCAACAAGTGTTGCGATGAATCCGGTCGCTGCCAAAGTTCAGGCTGATAAGGAGCGGCGGAAAGATCTGCCAGTGAATTTCCAGAACGCAGATTTATATGCGCTGCGCCAAATTTCAGCATGTCACTGTGAAAATAGCAGACGTGCATCAGCGACCAATTGTCGATGATGTTTTCTCCCACGGCGAAATCATTGTCGCGGTATTGAACAATCGCCGTTGTCATCGCGGACAGAAATGCGTCTGCATCGCGGTAACTCAGCCAGCGAAAGTGACGCCAGACCTTACGACGCAGATGATAGCGAGTGGGCTGGCTGAACAATCGATTGCCGGGCTGGTTGAGGCGATCGGGCAGCGAAACGGTGCGTTTATATTTTCCGGTGCCCCATTCCGCAGTTCGCCCGGTTTCGTTTTGAATGGTCTTATTTGATTTTGCGAACAGTTTCTCTTCACGGATGAGTTCCCGAGTTTCTCGATTTCGCCACGAACTTTCGATCCGGCCGCGACGCACGAATCTGTCAAACGCCACCATGAAATGCGCCAGCAACTCATGATCGCCAGTAGAGTGAAGATTTTTGCACATCCGCTTGACGACAACTTCGTGACCGGGAAAATTCAGATCGCGTTGCAGATATCGGATTAATTGCTGTCTTGCCCAGGGCCGCGAATCAGTCATCCAGCGTTCGATAAAGCGTGCCAGAAACTCAGGACGGCTGAATTGGACCCATTCGTCCAGAAATCTGTCGTCTGCGGCGGCGTAACATTCTTCGAGCATCAGACTGGAAGGTCTGGAATCCTGTGTGCTCATAATTGGGCTTCAGCGACAGAAAAAAGGACATTCAATGCGGTTTCTGCGGTCCCGTCAGGCTGTCGATTTGATCAGAAATTGTGAGCCGCAAGGCGCTAGCCGCCGGTTTTGTCAGTGTTTTTCGCGCGGACACTGGCGGCTAGCGCCTTGCCGCTCACTAAATCGACAGCCTGCCAGCAGAAGGCATTACAAAGAGGACCGGCCAACAATTCAAGGCTGAGAAGAGACTCAATATCGCCTTGATGCTTTTCAGAGTCGCCTTGCGTCGTAATACTTCCGGAAAGCCGGTACCCAATCTCGGGATGTTTCCAGCAGCACTTCTATAAGAGGATATTGAGAAATGAGTCAGGGGAAACCCACTGACGTAACCGTCAAAGAGGTCAAGGTCTCATTTGAACCGGTTCAATACCGAACGCCGTTAAAGTTCGGAGGTCGCGTTGTCAGTTCGACATTTCTGATCAACGCGGACGTTACAGTGGAGTCGCGAAACGGCAAACATGCGACCGGTCACGGCAGCATGCCTGTCGGGAATGTCTGGGCATGGCCTTCGGCAACTCTGGAACCTGATCAGACTGAAAAGCTGATGAAGTTGTTTGCAGAGGAAGTTGTTGAGCTCTTCAATTCGTACCCCAACTACGGGCATCCGCTGGAGATCGAGTTCGACGTCTCTTCGGAGTACGACCACCAGGCTCACCGAGTTCCGGAAGCAATGGGCATTCACGAAACGATTCCCCCACTGGCACAGCTCGTCGCTGCCAGTCCGGTTGATGCGGCGATGCACGATGCCTACGGTCGCTTGTTGAAGCTGAACAGTTTCAACACGCTGTCGAAAGAATTCTGCAACGTCGATCTGAGTGAGTTTCTGGATGAACAGTTTGCCGGTGAGTATCTCGACAAATACACGCTGCGGGAACCTGTGCCTTCGTTGCCGCTGTATCATCTCATTGGCGCATTGGATCCATTGACAGAAGCCGAAGTTAAAGATCGGCCAAACGACAAATTGCCGGTGACTCTGGGCGAATGGATCGCCGCTGACACGCTGACACACCTCAAGATCAAGCTGGCTGGCGACAATCTTGACTGGGATGTTGATCGCGTTTTGGCCATCGAAAAAGTCACTGCTGTTGCGCAGGCCGCGCGAGGCTGCACGGCTTGGTTCTATTCCTGTGACTTCAACGAAAAATGTTCCTCAGCCGACTATGTGATCGAATTCCTGAATCGCGTAAAGATGTCGTCGCCAGCGGCGTTCGACAGAATTCAATACATCGAACAGCCGACAAGTCGCCATCTGGACGCAGCGAATGCACCGCATATGCATGCCGTCGCTGCAATCAAGCCGGTAGTGATCGACGAAGCTTTGATTTCGTATGAGTCACTACTGCTTGCAAGGGAACAGGGGTATTCAGGGATTGCGTTGAAGGCTTGCAAGGGTCAGACGGAATCGTTGCTGATGGCAGCTGCGGCTCAGAAGTTCGGCATGTTTCTGTGCGTGCAGGATCTGACGTGTCCCGGCGCTTCGTTTCTGCATTCGTGCAGTCTGGCCGCAAGGATTCCTGGTGTCGCAGCGATCGAAGGCAATGCTCGGCAATATTGCCCGGCGGCAAATGCAAAGTGGGCGAGGAAGATTCCAACGGTCTTCACTGTTAAAGACGGAAAAATCGATACAAGTCGGCTGGGTGGTCATGGTCTTGGATTTCAATAGCGCGAAATTGGTGCTTGCCTTGTAGAATCAGCAGCGTGAAGGGTGAACTCCGGGGCGAACTGGATTCGGACTGTAGCGAAACTGTCATCCAGCCGGAAAGATTTTGTAAACCGAGCACTTTCGAGTATCTGTCTGCTGGAGTTCACTTTTCAAAGACGGCTACGATAGTCGATGTGATGGCAATGCCCATTCGGATTTTTGTCCGATTGGGCGACTTTAACTGACGGGATGAGTCTTTCGAATTTGCGATGGCCCGCATATTTCGGGCAGATGGAAAGAAATGACAATGCTGCAACGAACGCTGACACTCATCGCAATTCTACTCCTGGGCGTTGATTGCATCGCTGCTGATGAACCAGTGGTGGCAGATTCGCCCGCCGCAGATTCGCCAATTGTGGAAGCGAAGTCGGTACCGCCACTTGAAACACTTTGGGAAGCTCAGGCCGTCCTGAATGTCGATCGAGACAAAGTCGCTCATATCGTCAACGACGAAGATGTGGTCTATGTGCAATCATCGGCAGGAGTTGTGACGGCCATCAATGCGGAGACTGGCCGCGAGATGTGGACGACTCAGGTCGGACGAACCGACGAAGTCTCGATGCCGGCAACTTCGAACGCTGGGATCGTGATGATCGTGGCAGGACCAAAACTGTACGCCATGGATAAGTTTACGGGGCGGCAGCTGTTCTCGTATCGCCTGAACAGTCAGCCTTCTGCGGGTCCAGTCATCACGGAAGGCAGCTTTCTGGTGCCGCTTTCGGACACCTCCGTTGCTGCATGTTCATTGAAGACACTGCAATATCTGGAACGCTACCAGAAACTACCATCAGGTGTCGCGCAGCCAGTCGCATGGCGATTCGTGACTGGTGAAGTTATTAAGGTCGCACCCGTCGCAGGAGCCAGTCGCTGCGCATTTGTAACGGACATGGGCAACGTGTTCGTTGTAGACATCGGCGGAGGGCAGGCAGGCAAATCCAAGTTTCAGCTTCTGCTGCAGAGTCAACCAACAGCGCCGCTGACGCTGGTCAGTCGCGACCAGGAATACCTCTTTGCTGCAGTGGCCAACAATCGACTGTACTGCATTGGGCTCAATACCAATGGTCGAATGCAGTGGACATACCCGCTGGGTCAGCGAGTTTCAGAACCAATTACCGTTATCGGCCAGGACGTATTCATTGTCGGTGACGAAGGTGAGTTGATAGCACTAGAACTGAAGTCCGGCTTGCCACGCCCGACCCCGTCAGGAAAGCCGTTCGTTTTGAAAGACGTTAAAACTCTGGTAAGTGTCTCTGAAAATGCCGTGTACGTTCTCGACTCTTCAGGACGTCTGCTCACGGTGGATCGAAAAACGGGCGATGTCGTGGACAAAAACCAGTATCCTGGTTTAACCGTGCCTATTCGAAATTCTGTGACGGACCTCCTGTACTTGAGCAGTACTTCTGGTCGAGTGGTATGCCTGAAAGAATCGGGAATCGATTCCCCGATCTACCATCAGAATCCCAAACGCAGCCCGATCATGCCGGAAATCGCGGAACCCGCAGCAGCTGAGCCAGTCGATGTGAACAATTAACAACTCAACTACGCTCGGATGATCTGGCCCATGCAATCCGCCAGTTTCTCGGGTGTGCAGGAGAGAATGTCCATCCCGGCTTTCTTTGCCATGTTTGTTCCTGCTGTACGTAGTATCGTGGTGACAGGAATTGCTGGTGCCGGAAGTCTGATTCTGCAAAGTGCCGTGTTCCTTCTGCAGCGGGAGGCTGCTTTAAGTGAGCGGAAGTTCAGGCCGGATGTGAGCAAAAGTGGGATCGATTTCGGAATCGTGGCTTGCGGCATCGCTTTTTGATTGTGACAATGGCGGACCCTGGACTTCTTTGCCCTCCCGCCAAATCACGCCCCTGAATTCAGGTTCGCCGCTTATGCTGCCGTCTCCTTGCAGAAACTTCCGCAGCCGCTTCGTGAGCGAATATTCTCCGACGATTTTCGCTTGCCTCATCGTTTTCAGCATTCCCTCAGTAAACGCATGCGCGGCTGAGTTGCTGCCGGCCGAATCGAATGTGGCCGATGTCATTGACCACTACGTCCGCGAACAATTGGTGCAGAAAGGCGTCGCGGCTGTCCAGCCAGCGGATCCGTTGACGCTGCTGCGTCGCACGACGCTGGACCTTGCCGGTCGGATTCCAACGGCAACAGAACGTGCATGGTATCTCAACTTGCCGGAAACCGATCGACGTCGACAGATGGTGGATCGCCTGATGCAGTTGCCGGATTTTGATTTTCATCAGCGTAACTGGCTCGACGAAACTCTGCTTCCCAATCAACCTTACAATGATGAGTTCCGAAATTATCTCCTGACAGCCGTGCAGGCTCATCGTTCGTGGGACACGATGTTTCGCGAAATCATGAAAGCAGCGCCTGCGGACGGTCCGGAAAAAGGCGTGTCACATTTTCTGCGAAGCCGTGTCCGTCAGCTGGATGATTTGACGAACGACACGGCCGTCCTGTTTTTTGGCGTCAACGTGAGTTGTGCGAAGTGCCACGATCATCCGCTGGTACCGGATTGGAAACAGGATCACTTTTACGGCATGCAGGCATTCTTCCAGCGGACGTATTCGACTCGGAAGGCAAATACAGTCGCAGAGCGTCCGTTTGGCGAAGTGAAGTTTGCGACCGTTGCAGGCGAAAGCAAGACGGCAGCGTTCATGTTTTTGACTGGCGAATCAGTTCCCGATCGAACTCCGCAGATGGAGGACGAAGAAAAGAAGAGATTGGAAGAACGCGTTCGCAAATTGGAAAACGAAGACGCTGAAGCAGAAATCTTTGTGCCCGATTTTCGGCCTCGCGATGAACTTGTGGAACTTGCATTGCGGGATAACAGGGATCACTTCTTTGCTCGCAACATCGTCAATCGCATCTGGGCCAGGATGTTGGGAACCGGGCTCGTTAGTCCGCTCGATCAAATGCACAGCGGCAATCCGCCAAGTCATCCGGAACTTTTCGACTGGCTGACAAACGACTTGATCAGCCACGGCTATGATCTGCGACGTCTCATCCAGGGAATTGCCATGAGCGAAGCGTACGGTCGTGCGAGCGAATGGACGTCTGAATCAGAACCACCGGCCGATCAGACTTTCGCGGTGGCAAAGACGAAGCCTCTGACGCCAAGACAGCTTGCAGCCTCGTTGCATGTTGCCGTGCGAAGTCCAGAGCAATGGCCAGCGTTGGATCAATCGGATGAATGGCTGAAACGCCGAACAGACCTGGAGAATCAGGCCAATGGCTGGGTGCGTGATTTCGAACAACCAACCGAGAACTTTCAGATCGCAGTCGATGAAGCTCTGTTCTTCAGCAACAACGACCGCATTCAGAATGACTTGTTGCGTGACTCCGCTGATCGGCTGCCGGGCTACCTGAAGAAGATTGACGATCAGGAAAAAGTTATCGAACAACTCTGGCTGACGGTATTGAATCGTTCGCCATGGATTGAAGATGTTGAATCGGCGAATGCATGGCTGGATCGAAATCCTGAAAACAAAGACGAGTCCCGAAAACAACTGATGTGGGCATTGCTCGCTGGCCCGGAGTTTCGATTTAATCATTGAACGCATGGCGATAGCTCCGTAACGCTCACAATCCAAAGGAACGCGACCTATGAATAACCAAATCTTCTCCCGACGAGGATTCATGTCCAACGGCACGTTGCGTGCTGCCGCAACAGTGGGCGTCATCGGCGGATTTTCTGCCGACATGGGACAGATCAACGTGCTGCGATCCGAAGAAGTCGCCAGTGAACTGCGAAAGCAGGATAAGCGAGTCATTCTGTTGTGGCTGGCCGGTGGTGCCAGTCAGTTTGAAACGTGGGATCCAAAGCCAGGAGCAAAAACCGGCGGACCGTTTCGAGCGATTCAGACGAATGCAACCGGCGTCCATATCAGCGAGCTGTTGCCTGAACTCTCACAGCGCATGCAGCATACGGCCATCATCCGATCGTTGAACACGAAAATCGCCGATCATGGTGGTGGTGCCGACCTGATGGAATCCGGCAGAATCAAAGATCCAGGCTTGCTGTATCCAGACCTCGGCGCAGTGGTCGCGCGGGAGTTGGGACGGCTGGACAGCAAGGTGCCGGACTATGTGTCGCTCTACACATCGACGGAAGGCCGTCGGAAAGGAACGAGCGGTTTTCTGGGATCGCGGTACGCTCCGATGTTTCTGTCCGAAAGCATGATTCCACCAAACATCGCACGGCTGGAGGCAGTTTCTGAAATCGATCACAAGGATCGCGAAGCGTTGCGGGACGCCCTCGGTCGTCGATTTACGAACACGCGTCGAAGCCACTCTGTCGATAGTCAGAACTCAGCCTATCAACGCGTCAACGGGTTGATGGCCAGCGCAGAGTTGTTTGATATCACAAAGGAACCTGTCGAAGTTCAAGCGCGCTATGGGCCGACGCAGTTTGGTCATCAATGCCTGATCGCCCGACGTCTGATCGAAGCCGGCGTTCCGTTCGTCAAAGTTGCTCGAGCGTGGTGGGATAGCCACGGACAGAATTTTGAGACTCATCAGGAACTCTGCGCGGACCTGGATCATTCGATGTCGGTGTTGCTGGATGATCTCGAACAGCGCGGCTTGTTGAAGAACACGCTGGTGATCACGCTGGGGGAGTTTGGGCGCACGCCGCAGATCAACGCCAGTCTTGGCCGCGATCACTTCGCCAGTGCCTGGAGTTGCAGCCTGTCGGGGATGGGTATTCGCGGCGGCGTGGCTTATGGCAAGACAGATCCAGAAGGCCACAAAGTTATCGAAGGCGAAGCGTCCGCTGCGGACCTGTTTGCGACCGTGCTGGCTGCACTTGGGATTGATCACAAACATGAGTATATGATTGGAGCCCGTCCAGTGCCGCTGGCAGATTTTGGATCGAAGCCAATTGCCGAAGTTCTGGGTTAATGGCGAGCGGTGTGGCGTCAGCCCACCGGTACAACCGCGTTTCCTCCTGTCGACGATCAAAATACAGAATCATAAGCAACACTTTGAAACTCAGCGTACCGGCAAGCTGACGCATGCCGCTCGCCGGATCACAATGAAACGAGAAATTACAATGGACGAAAGCACCTCTGTAACAACAGAATCGCCTGCCGTGGCAACTCTGCCTGATGCCGTGAACGTCGGGAAAACGTTTTCCCTGCCAGGCATTGCATTCTGTCTCGCCGCAGCCCGGACATCGCCAGTCATCTATACAGGGCTGTCGGATTTCTCAATTCAAAAAGCAGACGTCACTGCAGAGAAGATTGAAGCGGCGGCCTGGGGAACCGGCACGCACAGCAGCTATGTGATGGGACTTGTTGAATGCGGCGAAACCCTGGTCTCCGGCGGCTATGACTGCTCGCTGATTTGGTGGAATACCCAAAGCGGTGAGATCATTCGCACCATCGCTGATGCGCACGCGAAATGGATTCGCATGTTGGCCGCCAGTCCTGATCAGACTCGAGTTGTCAGTGTCGGCGATGACATGCAGACAAAACTCTGGGACGCGGCGACGGGCGAATGTCTTGCGACCTGGGGCGACTACGAATTGAAAACGCCACATGGTTTTCCGTCGATGCTGTACGCAGTCACGTTTTCTCCGGATGGGAAGTGGATTGCGACCGGCGATCGAACAGGCCGCGTCCTGATCCGAGATGCAGCATCCGGGCAAATCGCAGCGACTCTTGAAACGCCTGTGATGTATACGTGGGACCCCACGGCTCGTCGCCATTCGATCGGTGGAATTCGCTCACTGGCATTTTCCAATGATTCGCAACAACTGGCCGTTGGAGGCATGGGAAAAGTCGGAAACATCGACCATCTCGAAGGCATGTCTCGCATTGAAGTCTTCAACTGGCAGACGAATGAACGCCGCTTCGAAATCGAAGATAGCAAGTACAAAGGACTCGTTGAGAGTCTTCACTTTGGTCCCGGAGATGCATATCTCATCGCAGCCGGCGGCGACCAAAGTGGTTTCGTCAGCGTATATAATTTGTTCGACGGAAAACTGCTGGCTCAGGACAAAGCACCGATGCATGTTCATGATTTCGGGCTGTCGCCCGACGGACGTTCCATCATCGCCGTCGGGCATCAGCAAGGTGCAGTCATCGATCTTTTCGCTTAGGGACTTGGCTGCTTGATAAACACGACAGTCCATTCGGCCGTCTGCAGTTGTGCCCAACCAAATTCTTCCTGAACAGTCACGCAGTATTGATTGACTCCGCTTGATTCCTGCAATTCGACAATTGCAGAAGTCGCTTCGGTGGCTGGTATCGATCCTTCGGTCGGCGTAAGGCGTGGACTAATTGTCGGCGAAGCTGGACCACTTGGCACTTTAAGAAACGTAATCATCCAGCCGTAAGCAGGAGCCCGAAAAACACTCCAAGGCCCGGTAATGGGCCACAGGACAGTATGCCAAACGAGTGGGTTATGAATATCCGGAATCCGGATCCTTGCAGTGCTTGGCGTAAGACGCCCTCCCCGTGCATTACCAGAAGTACTGCTGGTTGACGGCAAAGACGTGATGGGCGTGCATAGCGTTTGCACAGTTCCAATTACTTCACGCAGGCTATCTGGCGGAGAACACTCGCAATGCGCGCCGTCACAGCCTTTGATGATTTGGTACTGCCCGGCGAAAAGATCTATCTCCCAGTCGCAATGTCCACAGGCCCCGGAAGAACTGGATGATGAACTGGAAGAAGAATTTGGCGCACTTGACGATGGACTTGATGATGAGCTGAAGGAACTTGAAGAGGAACTGGACGGACTTGAAGAAGAACTCGAACTACTCATCAATTTGCTCCTGAAGGGCATTTCTTGTTAAACAGGCTTGTATTTTGTGTGGCAACTCTCACCGTGAGTTTGGAAGAGTCCTTGAATGTTCCCGAGCTATAGCTAGTGACGCGAATCGAACTTCCCTGAAGGTAATCACGAATCCGGCCAAAAGCAACTGTACGGATGGTGAAAATCATTTTACAAGTCCAGCGGCATCGTGCGAACGACTCGAAATCCCGTGAATTCGCTCCGGGTCGATTGAAACAACGTTGCTCGGTACGTTGAGTTGAGCAAATCAGCCGTTCCGAAACACCCTGAACCCCGGCCATTCATCAGAACGCCATCACCGTTTCGGTTCACTGTGATTTCAGCAACGCCACCATAGACATCAAACAGTCCAAACGGATTCGGAAGCAGTCCTGAATGTTGTTGAAGCAATCCAGCAGAATGAAGTCTGTCCCAGCCATAGAATTGGGCGAGCTGCGAATCCGTGCCGAAGAAACACCGAGTGTTCGTATTTGCGCGGCATGCAAATTCCCATTCTTCATCAGTTGGCAATCGATAACCTGTGCGGAATCGGTAGTCGAGCGGCGGCGTGCAATTGTGTGCCAGGATTTCTTCCGTATCGTAACACCACTGTTCATTTGGAATCTTCTCCAGGTCGCTCAAATCATTGCAGTAAGCCATAGCCTCAGCAAGCAGCACTTCGGATACCGGGATTTCGTCGTCTTCACTGGCCGCTGGTACTTCCCGGCGATGGTTGGGGAACCGCCTGGCGAACTGTTTGTTCGTGACCTCCGTTGATGCAATCGCAAATGTCCGTGAATCATCATTCAGGATGCGGGCAGCAGCCGTGTCCATCACAATCATTGTCTGGCCAGATCGATCGATAAACCAGCGAGTGTCCTGCTTCTGACCATCGGCGATCAGACGTTGAGTTTCCTGTTCCAGGAGTTTTGGATCCAGACGACGCAGCAGTAGTTCGGCAATGGAGTGTATCGCCGGACTGGGATCCATACGAAATGCCTGCAGCACAATGGCACTGAATTCGTCACGTAAACCGCGGCTGATAGGGATGTCCAGATGAGAAATGGCTGCTGACATTGCAATGGATCTGGCATCCGATTCGGAGGTGTCGCGTAACAGAGGCATCAGATCAAACAGATCGATTCGGTCGGGTGTCGCTGCATGCAGAATTCGCGTTCGAATACGCGGATCCTCGGAAAGATGGGTATATTCCAGCAATGGTGCCGGATCGCCCAGTTGGTACAGCGCAAGAACCACATTCGCAACCCTTTGGGCCTGCTGTTCCTGATCGGTTTCAGGAAGCTCAGTCGTTGGGAGATTCCGGAGCTGCTGCTGCAGAGATGCCACGGCATTATCCTTTTCTCGCCGAAGAGCATCGACCGTCGCGCGGTACCTTGAGGCATTGGAATCCGGAAGCAGTGAAGTCAGCGTTTCCAGGCTGTTGTCCGACAATTCTTCGATCGCAAGCACGCCGACTCTAGCCGACTCGAGTGTCTGCACGCCAGTAAAATCTTTGGAGATTTGTGTTCCAACGAACTGCGACACGGGCTTCAGGGCTTGAATCCAGACAGTGGCTTCCGTCGCAGGTTCGCGCAGCAGTGATTCACTGACTTCGTCGGCCAGCGATGTCCAAAGCTCATCCGAGTTGTCAAATTCTGCGATCGCAGCAGCCAGACGAAATCGTTGACGCGGCACTGCATTTTGATCGTTTAATGATTCAAGAAGCAGACCAGCGACACGATCCGAATAGATGCTTAACGCGGCACGTACAGTAAGAAAATCATCGGCAGGCAGCTGTTCGCTGACAAGCTGCCGTGTCAGCCATTCGACGTGCTCTTCACTGTCAGGAAGTGATGCCACCGCAGCTCGAATTCGATTGCGATCAGATTGTGAGTCATCAGAAAATAAGCGTTCGATCAGCGGGCTGACCTGCTGTCGATAGTGCTTCATCTGTTTTACGATCTCGGGCACGTCATGAATACTGACATCCGTGAGCCTGCTGACCAGGACAGCCGCCTCATCCCGATCTCTTTTACGTCTGGCATATTGCATCAGAAACGTGGAAATGACACTTGCAATCAGAACAACAGTGACGACAACACCTGTTTGTCGCAGCAAACGCTGACTCGCGGCGTGAATCATTCGCTGCTCTGCGGGTGTCCATTCATTTCGTCGGGTCCAGAGTTTTAAGCCAATCCATTCCGAAAGCGATGGAAGAGAGCGATTGTTCGCCCTCTGATTCCAGAGTACGGCCTGTTCGTGCAGCAGCAACCGGGCTCGCCCACGGCGGGTTTCACGAAGTTCACGATGCAGCCATGTGCGAATCGATTGCACCAGAAAGTCGTGCGTCAGTTGATAAACAGGTTCTGCATTCGTCTGCGAGGAATGGCTGTTGCTGCCGGAATCTGCGATTTCTTCATTGGCAGAGCCGATTGGAGTCAGCAACCGTAATTCCACGTCCAGCAGATGCATGAGATCATCAAAGTCTTTTGGCCTGGCGGTATAGTTTGAAACCCGCAGCAATTCAGATCTTGGTTTTGCGCTGTCTTTCAGGTTCCCGGATTCCGGGATCAGCGCTCCAAGTACAGAACGCGCGGCATGTTCGTGTATCCGTCTGGACTGACGTGATCGCGAACCGACGCTGTTCTCCAGAAACGCCACTCCGACACCTTTCGCACCGCCCATTTCACTCAGCGTTTCGGGATTCCACGGGCGATCCTTGACCATCTCCACGAAAACAGAGAGTCTGACGGGATAAAGTCGGTTGTCCTCGGTCAGATCCTCGATTGTCTGACCGATAAACGCCGTTTGTGCTTGGGTTTGATCTGCGGGATTCTCCGGAAGCCGTTTGTAGCCCACGCCAAGTTCCCGAAGGACGCGCCATGCATGTTCGGCATCGAACGAATCGACCAGCATCGCGTTCGTGCCATCGACGATTCCAATTTCCAGATGCCGCATGAAGCGACTCACGGGCATCCAGAAATCATCCCGCACCATCAGGAGACACTGAATGTTTCCACCATCACACTGCCGCAGTGCCGTGACGAGTTCGGATTCAGAATCGGTTTGCCAGCAGTGAAGCCATTGCTCGAACTGATCGAAGACGATCAGAATCTTCTGCTTTGCACGCAGCTCGGGCGATTCCCTCAGCTCGCGCAACGAGTCTGTGAGATTCAGTTCGTGCGGCAAGCCTTTGAAACGTCGTCGAAGCAATCGCAGAATTTCAGATTCTGTTGTTTGGGGAGTGGAGTCCAGGTGGATGGCGACGATGTCTGAACCAACACGCGGCAACACGCCAGCCTTGATGAGGGAAGATTTTCCGCAGCCGGAAGGTCCGTACAACAAGCCGACGTTAAACGTTGTGCCCGGTTCTCGCTCTTCGATATTGTCTTTCCAGAACCGGACCGACGCCGGAAGACCGCTTCGGTCACGTGGTCCGGGAATTAACTTCAGAAAGAAATCCCAGTCGTCTTTTGTGAATGCTCGCAGGCCGCGAGGAATTACGGGCGTGGAAGGCGGTTCAATATTGAGGCCACGCTTACGTCGTGAGGAACCTGATTCTCCAGTGGTGAATTGCAGCCACTCGCTGAGTTCATTTTCCAACTCAGCCGCAGTTCGATAACGACCAGACATCTGAGTACTCAGGCACCGGAGACAAATCCGCTCAAGCTCTGCAGGAACTGTCGGATCAATGCGACTGGGCGGCTCAGGCTCGGTATAAAGGATTTTCTGCATTGTCTCTTCGTTGGTTGATCCCGCAAACGGCAATCTCCCGGTCAACATGCGATAAAGCGTCACGCCGAGCGCCCAAATATCCGTTCGGCAATCCAGGCGATGATTCTCTCCACGAATCTGCTCCGGCGACATGTATTGAGTTGTTCCGGCAATATGCGGATCGACATTACTCAAATCCCGATGTCGTATCGCGAGTCCAAAATCCGCGATATGCGGCCGGTCGTTATTGTCCAGCAGAATGTTCTGCGGCTTGATGTCCCGATGGACGAATCCCTGCTCGTGTGCGTGTGCCAGTGCTTTAGTGATTTCAGCGGTCAGTCTGGCCGCAGCAACAGGTGTGAGCGGCTCGTGAGTCAGAAGGTGTGCCAGCGTTCGCCCACGAATGTACTCCAGCACAATAAACGGCGTTTGCCCTTCATGGCCGACATCAAACACAGCGACAATGCCGGAATGTTGCAGATTGGCAGCTGTGCGGGCTTCTTCGACGAATGCCTTCATCTGTAACTCACTGCGAAACTTATCGCGTCGAGGAATCTTGAGCGCAACCTGACGATCAAGTTTTTCATCATAAGCGAGAAAGACATCAGCAAAGCCGCCACTGCCAAGCAGCGTCTGGGCAACATAGCGACCAAGAGTCGCCGGCAATTTCAGGGCTCCTTCACTCCCGGATAGTTCGATTTCTTTGAAAGCTTTCGTCGAAGCAAACAAATTGATCTGTTCGTTGCCGTCTTCAGATTTCTGGTCCGTCATAACCGACTCGAATGCAGGTTTGTGATTTCACAGTGGCGGGAATAGGATATGAAACCTCATATCGAAGCTTTATTCAATCAGTCTACACTGCCGGGAGTGTCAGTACCATTGGCGAATCAACCGATATCAATCCATGAGCTATGTATCATCGGTCATCCGAGTCGTCTCGGTGGTGCAGATACGGAACTGGACCATCAGATCTATTGCTGGCAGGCAATGGGTATCACAGTGCATATTTGCCACACTGGCGAAATCGACGAGAACCTGCGTGCAATGCATATGGAACTTCGTGGTTGTGTCATTCATGAACCGCGAGACTGGGCGTCGCTGGAAGGATTGCATTGTATTTCTTTCTGCAATGGAGACTTTCTGTCGTGTCTGCCTGAAATCCGCCGCTTCGCTCGAACGACTTCGTTTGTGAACTGTATGACATGGAACTTTGATCTTGAAATACAGATGCAGGAACGAGGTTTGATCGACTTTCATCTGTATCAGACGGAACATGGATTGCAGCGAGTCAGTGAAAAACTAAAACCGATCGGCGACTTTCGTCCTATGCGATTTGCACCCTATTTCCATGCAATTGACTTTCCGTATCACGATAAACGCCCAGATGATAAGTTTCGCTTCGGCAGAATCTCACGGGGTGACGCGGATAAATTCGGCAGTCGGCAACTGTGGATCTACGAAACGATGACCGCACCAGTGCTGAAGGAAGGCATGATTGTCGGATGGGACTACCGCGCGAGAAAACGCTTTGGTCGCGACCCCGATTCGTACATTCACACTGTGAGTGAAGGCGGGATTTCACAGCAGGAATTCTATCGCACCTGCGATGCCATTATTATGACGACAGACACTTTCGAGAATTTGCCACGTGTGGGTTTTGAAGCGATGTCGTCGGGTTCGATCCTTGTCGTTGATAACCGAGGTGGCTGGCAACTTCAGGTCGAAAACGGAGTCAGCGGATGGTTGTGTCACGACGACCGGGAATTTGTCTACAAAGCGTCGCGCTGTGCGTTTGAAACAGAAGAACGCGACACAATGCGACAAAATGCCAGACAGAAACTCGATATGGAATGGGGACTCCAGCGAGCGATGCAAAGCTGGTCCGCAGTTTTTAACGCTTGGTCCGCTCTGCAGTGAGGTTCGCGAAGTTCTCGTTGACACCGTGCCGTAAAATCAGCAGTAACTTAACGAAGGTATCCTTCGGGCGACCCTATGGTTTGCGTGGTCCAAAAGGCACTGATTTCTAAAGGCATCAGCGAGTTTTATTCAACGCCGAATCGAATATTGAAATTTCCAGCGAGAACCCTTCTATGAAAATTCTGGCTGGTTTCTATACCAATAACAAAGTCCGACTAAGCCTCTTGGCCGAAAGTCTGTGTCACTTTGAACTGGCAGCAGCACAAGCTGCGGTGTTACCGGTTGTAAGTTCATGGAAGCCCATCCCCGGACACAATTGTCGGAGCTTGATCAGTCATTTCCAGATGCCAGCGCATGGGCACCTCAATATCCTGCTTCAGCTTCTTCAAATCGTTCATTCAACCAACGAGTCGTGGGACTATTTTGCATTCTGTGAGCACGATTGCCTCTATCCAAAGAGCTATTTCGCCGATATCTGCCGCATTCTGAGCAGCGGAGAGTACTCGGGGATGGCGAGCGAAAACCACATTGGCCTGCGTCCCAACGGATACGCAAAGTGCTGGTATCACACTCAGCCGCTCTTCGGAATGATCCTGCGACGTGACGCGTTGATGTCATCGCTCGAGGTCAAACTTAAGGAATGCGTTTTAAATGGCTGGTGTTGTATCGAACCGGATGATCGCAGTGGCTGGTTTGTGAGCAAAGCTGACGATGATACGCCGCCGATCGTCCACGTCAACATGGAAACGACAAACGCAAATCATCATCTGACGAATCATCATCACTTCTACTCATTGATGGAAACGGTTGACGACCTTCCCTACTGGGGACATTACCGTCGATTCGGGATTTTTTCGGATCAAGAAGTTGACCATGTGACCAAACTCGTGATCGACCAGACCACATCCAGAATCATTGATGCGCAGTATGGAGATTTTTCCAGCAATCGCACCGTGTCATACATGCCGGCGCTGCAGAATCGCAGTTTTTCGGGGATCTTTCAGGTCTGTAACACCGACGCCGGAAGCGACCCGGCACCAGGAGTCCTAAAAACACTTCGTCTGCAGATTGAGACCGGGAATTCATCCACGGTGCAAATGGAGTTCAGGGAAAACACTGTCTTTCGACTCTAAAAATTACTTCGCGCCGGGAATCACGTCATGGTCAGAACGGAACTTATCAATCGACTGGCGAAACTTATCAATGCATCGTCGTATCTGGAGATCGGCGTTTCCTGTGGCGGAAATCTGGCCGGAGTGGGCTGCCTTAGAAAAATCGGTGTTGATCCGGATGTCTATGCGAAATCCGCGACGCATCAGATGACGTCTGATCAGTTCTTCGGTTCCAATCAGGAAACGTTTGACCTGATCTTTGTAGACGGACTGCACCACAGCGAGCAGGTGGAGAAAGATATTTCCAACGCGCTTTCCTGTTTGAACCCTGGCGGCCTCATTGTGTGTCACGACATGAATCCACTGACCGAAAGTATGCAAAAAGTTCCAATGGAAACGCCGGAATGGACGGGCGATTGCTGGAAGGCGTGGGTTCTGATCCGCGCACATCGATCCGATCTGACAATGTTTGTCGTCGATACGGATTACGGCTGTGGTATCATTCAGCGCGGGGCTCAGGAATGTCTTGACATCAGCGGATTAACTCTCGACTGGGAAAACCTGTGCCGGCATCGAAAGGAATGGTTACATCTGATCACCGTAAATGAGTTTCTGCTCTGGCTTGCGACGTACTCAACTGGCACCACGATAACGGCCCGATAGAGCCTGGCTTAGTTTCGCCGTAACACAGGGACCTGCTCAGTCCGCGTCGTATCGCCTGCTGCTCTTGAGCGAGTTCTCCAACCTTAACGCAACCTGAATTCTTCAGAATCGTTGCTTGATGTTGTTGAGGTCACCGCGTTTAACCATGTAGTGGTAATGAATCCTTTCCGTGAATCACGTAACTCTGCGTCGGCACTTTGCAACAGAAATGATCGGTCTGCGTGATTTTCTCCTCTCTTTGACGATCCCCGAAACAGCCTGGGAAAACAACGTGTCTGCCCGTCCGGGATCGCCGTACGTCCAAAATTCATTTGCAGATGAGTCCGTCTCAAATACCGCAGCGTGTTTGGGATCTGTTTCAATCCTTTCATTTCAACTTGGGAGTATGTCATGTCAAGCCTCTTCAAAAAGCAGACGCGCCGCAATTGTTCTGGATCATGGCGAGCAGGAATGTCGGCCGCGGCAGAATTGGCCGAAGAACGAGTTCTGCTGTCGGCGGGTGCCATCGACGGTACGGGCAACAACGTTGAGAATCCCGAATGGGGCAGCATCGGCGAAAATCTGTTGAGACTCGCAAACGCACAGTACGCCGACGCAATTTCGTCTGTGAGCGGCGAAGATCGTCCAAGTGCCCGACTGATCAGCAACACCATCTCGGACAGCGGTGGTGTCGATATTATCAGCGATCGCATGATGTCCGCAATGATCTACGCATGGGGGCAGTTTATTGATCATGATATGACATCGACGAAAGCAGGATCGACGGACGTGATGTCAATCCCAGTGCCGACTGGCGATCCTTCGTTCGATCCGTCCAGCAGCGGGACGCAAACGATCAACATGTTTCGATCGGGCTTCGATCTGGCAACAGGGACAAGTACGTCCAATCCTCGCGAGCAGGTGAATCAGATCACCGCATTTCTCGATGGGTCGATGATCTATGGCTCGAATGTCGCCACAGCCACAGCACTTAGAACGCTTTCCGGTGGTCACCTGAAGACCAGTGATGGCAATATGCTGCCGCTCAATAATGCGGCGACGTTTC
>Ga0105044_10003423_pt1 | contig 21792 bp, 16 predicted proteins | sample MAT01_FD_78092 | JGI IMG/M metagenome (GOLD analysis project Ga0105044, IMG submission 78092) | Freshwater microbial communities from Lake Fryxell liftoff mats and glacier meltwater in Antarctica - MAT-01 | ecosystem: Environmental > Aquatic > Freshwater > Ice > Liftoff microbial mat | place...
CAACCAGCTGCAATCGATAAGCGGCCCCCTGCCACGCCAATACAGCTATCGCCCCACCGGCGAAGTGCAATCCATCTTCGGCGCAGCCGACCGAATTAGTGAATCAAGTTTTGAAACACCCCTGCGCAACGCCACGTTCACTTACGACCGATTTAATCGCCTCAAACAGGTAAGCGGGCAAAACCTAGTTGCGAACTACAAAATATCAGCCAATGATCGCCGAGTCGAGAAAAGCGTACGTGGCATCACCACCCAATTCGTCTATGCCCAAAACGGCCAACTCCTATACGAACGCGATCTAGAAACCAACCGCCCCAGCCATCACCTCTATTTCCAAGGCCAACCCATCGGCCTAGTAAGAAACGGCACCCTCTATCGCGTTCAAGCCGATCATCTCGGCCGACCAGAAGCGTTAGTCACCAACGACGCCAACTCCACCACTGTCTGGCGCGCGCTATTACTAGCATTCAACCGCCAAGTCATCACCAACCAGATCGGTGGTTATAACCTGGGCTTCCCAGGGCAATACCATGATGAAGAAACGGGATTCGTTTAGAACAACTATCGGGACTACGACCCAGCGACGGGAAGATACTTGCAGGCCGACCCGATTGGATTGGCGGGCGGAGTGAATCCTTATGGGTATGTGGGCGGAAATCCGGTTAGTGAAGTTATTCATCGTTCAATATTTACGATATTTTCTGCATGCCACTTTTTTCTTGGAGGGCTATTACTTTCCTTTGTGCCAAACGCCCATCGCGGCAAGGAAGAATATGGCGCGTGGGTTCTTATTTCTTTCGTCGCTATGATCGGGTGGATTGGTTTTTACACTCACACTCATTTGTTCAGTGTCGGCGCGATTCGAGGGCGTTCGTCGATTCCGTGGGGGATCGCGTTGACACTTGCACTGCTGGTGGTGGCTTTTTATGTCTTTTGTGCAATGAGCTCTGGCAATCCCGCGGCATTTCGGAAAACGGCGCCGATCTTGGCCCTTCTTGCTTATTTTTGGTTATTTGCGGGCATCGTCGCAGCATTTGGCGACAATTTTCTCGGTCCAATTCGGGCAATAATCAGATTTGGTAACTCGCCTAATAATTAGGTGTTAACAGAATTGACTGTAGCGGAACGAACTTCACGAGTGATAGCTTAGAAACATATCAAGAAGAAGGCTTCAGTGCCGGGGCTCGATTGAATTTAAACGGAATAAGTGCGACGCGACACTTGGGCTCTGAATACACGCTCTTTGGCGGCGGTCGCAAAGAGGATTGTTCATGTACAGAATGGCGAAGAGGACACTTCTCGTTTTCGCGCTAACGATGCTTTTGCTTCCCGTAGGCGGATTCTCACTGATTCGGTATTTCCTTGTTGGTAGCGAGGCCTCTAACGCTGCCGCCGACTACGTTTTGGAAGACAAGGATATTCAACGAACAACTGGAGATATCAATGGTGTAGGACTTGCATGGTGTCAAGACCCGTCTGTTCATAAACACTTTTGACAAACAATTCCGGTTGTTTTGACCTCCACAGTTTGAGAGCTTGCACTGGCGATAGGTGATTGAGTGCGCGCTGGCTGTTGTCGCCTTCGTCGGTAATGCGATTTTAGGTCCGCTCCGTCGCGTGGTGCGGAATCGATAGATGCACTACATGCACACTCTTTGCAGGCAGTCACAGAATCCCAAAGAGCGGCTGGGTATCCTTTCGGTCTACCCAGCTTATTAGAGACAGGCTTACAGCCCGAGCAGCATGCGGTGCGGATTTTCCAGGCTGTTTTTGACGTCGACTAGGAATAGGACGGCGTCTTTGCCGTCGATGATGCGGTGGTCGTAGCTCAAGGCTACGTACATCATCGGGGCGATGATGATTTGGCCTGCGTCGGCGATGGGGCGATCTTTGATGGCGTGCATGCCGAGGATGGCGGACTGCGGTGGATTGACGATCGGCGTGGACATCAGCGAGCCAAAGGTGCCTCCGTTGGTGATCGTGAAGGTGCCGCCTTGCAGGTCTTCTAACGCCAGGCCGCCTTCGCGCGCTTTCTTGGCGTAACTGCCAATTAATCGCTCAATTTCAGCCAATGACAAAAGCTCGGCGTTGCGCAGTACTGGGGTGACCAGGCCGCGCTCGGTGGACACCGCAATCGCGATGTCGTTGAAGCCGTGGTAAATGACATCGTTGCCTTCGGTGGAGGCATTCACCACCGGATGGCGCTTGAGTGCTTCGCTCACCGCTTTGACGAAAAAGCTCATAAAACCGAGCTTCACGCCGTGGGTTTTTTCGAACTGCTCGCCGAAGGTTTTGCGGATTTCCATGACCGCTTTGAGGTTGATTTCGTTGAAGGAAGTCAGCATGGCGATCGAGTTTTTCGACAGCATCATGCGCTCGGCGATGCGTTGGCGAATGCGCGTCATCGGCACGCGCTCCTCGGTGCGCGCGCCTGAGCCGATGGCCAAAGTCGCTGCGGGTGTTGTTGCGGAAACGGTGGCAGCGGGCGCCGGAGCCGGAGCCGGAGCTTTGAGATAGTTGACGACGTCTTCTTTGGTGACTTGATCGTGGCGCCCGCTGCCGCTGATCGGCGCGCTGCCGAGATTGTTCTCAGCGACCATCCGGCGCGCGGCAGGGCCCATGTCCGGATTGCTCGAAGCCACGGGTGCAGCGGCTGCTGCGGGTAAGGCCGCTAGCGGTACAACGCTTGCACTTGCCGGGCTTGCGTTGCTAACAGCGCCTTCCTCAATGGTGCCGAGCAGCTCGTTGCTAGCCACGGTGGCACCGCTCTGCTGTGCGATCGAAATCAGCACGCCATCGCACGGTGCGGGCACTTCAAGCACCACCTTGTCAGTTTCTAGATCGACCAAATTTTCGTCGCGCTTGACGGATTCCCCAGGCTTTTTGTGCCATGTAGCGACAGTTGCGTCGGAAACCGATTCGGGCAGGGGAGGGACTTTGACTTCAATGTTGGCCATAGGTTTCCAGTGATCGTTTAAATGTTTGGTAGTTGCGCTCTAACCGACAGATGCAGGTGAGGGCTCGGTTGCTTTGACCGGCACTAACGTGAGTGCTCGGTTGATCAGATCTTTTTGTTGGGCGATGTGGTCTGATAAATGCCCGACCGCGGGTGATGCGGACGCGTCGCGGCCGGCGTAGCGCAGGCGCTGTTTCCCGGATTGCAAAGCGCGCTGTAGCGAATCGCGGATGAACAACCAGGCACCCTGGTTGGCGGGTTCTTCCTGGCACCACACCAATTCTGAAAGCTGCGGGAAACGCTGTAATTCTGCATCAAGCGCCTCTTTCGGGAAGGGATAGAGCTGCTCGATACGAATGAGCGCAATGTTGTTCGCGTCGCGGGTGCTCAATTCCTTGGCTAGGTCGTAGTAGACCTTGCCGCCACATACTACCGCGCGCTGTACCACGCTTGCATCGGCATGTTGGTCGCTGATCAGCGTTTGAAATTCACCGTTTGCCAGGTCGTCTAAGGTCGAGGTTGAGACGTCTAAACGCAGCATCGATTTTGGGGTCATCACGATCAGCGGTTTGCGCGTTGGCGCAAGCATCTGGCGGCGCAGCATATGAAACATCTGCGCGGGCGTGGTGGGTGTGCAAACCTGCATATTGTTGGTCGCGCAGAGCTGCATAAAGCGCTCCAGGCGCGCGGAGGAATGCTCTGGGCCTTGGCCTTCATAGCCATGCGGTAAAAACAGCACCAACCCGCAAAGGCGCTCCCATTTACTTTCACCCGACGACAAGAACTGATCGATCACCACCTGCGCGCCGTTCGCGAAATCGCCGAACTGGCCCTCCCAGATCACCAGGGCGCGCGGTTCGGCGGTCGAGTAGCCATATTCAAAGGCCATCACCGCTTCTTCCGATAGCAGCGAATCGACCACTGAAAACTGGTGCGGGCGCGGTGCAAATGCGGAAAGCGGCGCGAACGCCACGCCGGTTTTCTGATCGTGCAGCACGGCATGCCGATGAAAGAAAGTGCCGCGTCCAGAGTCCTGGCCGACGATGCGTACCTGATAGCCATCATTGAGCAAGCTTGCATAGGCGTAGGTTTCGGCGAATCCCCAATCTAGCTTGAGTTCACCGATCCCCATCTTGCGCCGGTCATCAATAATCTTGGCAACGCGCGGATGCAGCGCAATTGGGCTGATTACCTCGTTGAGACGCAGCGATATGGCATCTAACTGCTCCCGCGAAACTTTGGTGATTGGCTTGCCGTTGGCTTGACCAATATGTGGCGTCCAATCGGTTGCAAATTCACCGCGCACCGGATCCTCGGCCACTTTGGCGACTGGGCGTCCCTGGTCGAGGGCATCGCGGTAGCCGTTGGCGAGAGCCGCAACTTCTTCAATGCTGATCAAGCCGGCCTGCACCAGCGTTGCGCCATAGGTTTCGCGCACGGTTTTGCGCGCGCGGATCACTTGATACATCAGCGGCTGCGTGGCCGCCGGCTCGTCGGCTTCGTTGTGGCCGTGGCGGCGATAGCACACTAAGTCGATGACCACGTCTTTTTTGAATTCCCGACGGAATTCAGCCGCCATCCGAGCGACGAATACCACGGCTTCCGGATCATCGCTGTTGACGTGAAAAATCGGCGCCTGCACTACTTTGGCGACGTCCGTGCAGTAGCGCGTTGAACGCGCGTCGGCCGGATTAGAAATGGTGAAACCCACTTGATTGTTGATCACCACATGGATCGTCCCGCCGACCATAAAGCCGCGCGCCTGGGACATATTGAATGTCTCCATCACCACGCCTTGACCGCAAAACGCCGCGTCGCCATGCATCAACACCGGCACCACTTGGTCGCCCCCGACATCGTTGCGGCGTGTTTGGCGCGCGCGCACCGAACCCGCCATTACCGGCGCGATGATCTCTAAATGTGAGGGATTAAAACCCAGAGCAAGGTGAACCGAGCCCGCTTGGGTAGAAACATCAGATGAAAATCCCAGGTGATATTTGACGTCACCGGAGTGCTCGGAATCGGCGGCGTGGTGCTTGCCTTCAAATTCATCAAACAGCTCGCGCGGCGCTTTGCCCAAAATGTTAACCAATACATTAAGACGCCCGCGATGCGCCATGCCAATAGCCACTTCCTGCGTGCCGTGGCTGGCAGCGCGTTCGATCAGCTCGCGCACTAACGGAATCAGCGCGTCGCCACCTTCAAGCGAAAAGCGCTTTTGGCCGACGTATTTGGTGCCGAGATAGCGCTCAAGGCCTTCGGCTTCGGTTAACGCTTTGAGCAAATTTAGACGCTCTGAGGTGCTGAGCCCGAACTGTCCCGCGGCACGCTCGATGCGCTCTTGAATCCAGCGCCGCTCGGCGGTTTCAGTAATGTGCATGTACTCGCAGCCGATGCTTCCGGTATAGCTCAAGTTGAGCAACTGGACGATCGCGCTGAGCGTCATGCGCGACGGCGCAGCCATCGGCAGGGTGTTGAATTCAGTCTGTAAATCGGCTGCATCCAAACCATGGGTGACCGGATCCAGGTCAGCATTTGGCGGCTGGTTGTTCATGCCGAGCGGATCAAGGGTCGCCGCTTCGTGCCCGCGTGCGCGAAAGGCGTTGATCAGTTTAGAAACCGCCGCCTGTTTTTCGGCAGCAACATCTGTGAGGCCAGCGCCGCCGGACGCAAGCGCGCTGACTTTTTGGCTCAGCGGCTGTGCACCCATTGCCTTAAACCGCTCAATGATCGGGCCGTGCGGGGTCTCTGGGCGCCCGGCGAACACGGCTTGCCAATCAGCGCTTACCGAATTTGGATTGGCCAAATAGGCTTCGTAAAGGTCTTCTACATACTGGGCGTTCGCGCCCGACAAGAAAGAAGATTGATACCGGTCGGCCAAATCAGAGCTCACGCGCTACACCTAAAACGCCCGTCTTGGGCAATTGATCGCCGTGCGGAACTTCGCAATCGGCGCTAAAAAAGTGGGCAAAGTATAGTGCAGTGATCGAATCTGCGGGCTTGATCTAGATACCAAGCCGTCGCAAATCAGGGTGCTCACTGGCGCGGTCCCAGACCTGCTCGAAATAGCGTCGCAAACGTGCCGCTTCAACCCCATCTTCAAGATCGCCACGCGCGTTAAAGCGCTCGGCCGACTCGCGGAACAGGTACGCGCTGGTTTCGCTGACGATAAATGCACTGGCATAGTTGAGGTCGTCGTCCTGCGGCACGCGGATCGAAATAATCGACGGTAGGCGCTGCATGAGTGCAATCAAACGGTGCCCAGATTTCACCGCATCAGTTGGATCTTGAACCAGAACGCGCAGGCGATTGCGCGGCCGATATTGCAAGGCAAACTGTTTCAGAGCCTCAAGCGTTGCGGCTTGATTGAATACCGCTTTATCCAAGTCGCGCGAATAGATGCACAACTCGCGGCGCGCATTGGCAATGACCAAGACGCTTAAGTGGATCAACTCACTGGCCGACTGCGCGAGCAGGGGTTCGGTCTTGCGCGCGCTGACCACCGATTTCGGCGATTTAAGGCTCTCGGGCGCCGCGATCACGCGGGTCATCGCGACGTGGGCGATACCAGCTTCGTCAAATTCCGCGCCAAACGGCCGGAAACCGGCGTCGAGATAAAACTTCTTGGCGTGGGTTTGCGCGTGCAAATGCACCTCACTGAGTCCGCGCTCGCGCGCACGCTCGATCAATGAGCGCAACACCGCGGCGCCTACGCCTTGGCCGCGCCATGCTGCAAGCACTGCCATTCGACCAATCTTCCCCTCGGGTGATACACGCCCCGTTGCGATCGGCGCGTTACTGCGATCACGCGCTAAAACGTGATCGCAGCGCTCGTCATCGTCGTCCCATTCGAGGTCTTCAGGGACGGCCTGTTCGACCACAAAAACATGCGTTCGAATCAGGCGCAGATCAGCCTGGTCGCGCTTGAAATCGGCGAATTCAAGAAAATATCGATCGTCAATCATTTGGACCACTCGTAATGGCCGAGATTAAACAAGCTAAGCAGAAGAGCAAGCGAAGCCGCATCGTTGAGCACCGGGCGCAAATCTTCAGCATTAAGCAAGCGCTGATCGGCGAGCGTGCGCGCCAACCAAAGCGGCGCTTCTAGCATCTCGCCACACACATACAGCTCCGCGCCAGCCGCCGTCGGGCGATAGGCCATGCGGCTGTAGGGATTGCGCAGCAGCGCGCGCCCGGCGTTAATCTTCTCAATGAACTTTTGCGGGCGCAGTCCTGTAGCGCGCGGCACCGGCTCGGCGTTTAAACGATAGCGGGTGATGTAGCGCCCAAACCAGCGCTCTCGTTCATCACTACTCAAGCGCGATGCTCCCAAGATCAAGTCATCCAAAGCTTGAAAACTGGACGGATCAATGAGACCTGTGGAGGCAACCGGCCCAAACAACGGATCCCGAAAACGCAGCTTCGCCGGCTCGCGCTCGCTCAAATGGTCGGCGAGATCGAGCACCAGCTCAGCCGCGCTCGGCGCACGCAAGCCAATCGAAAACGTGGTGCATTCACCATTCTCCGCCACGCCGTGGTGCGGGATGCCCGGCGGCAAATACAGCATATCGCCCGGCTCAAGCAGCCATTCATCCGTTGCCTCGAATTGCGCCAGCGCCTTGAGCTCAACATTCGGCTTGATGGCCAAATTCGCGTCTGGTGCGGTCGAGATTTGCCAACGGCGCTGGCCTTGGCCTTGCAGTAAAAACACATCGTAATCATCGACATGCGCGCCAACCGAGCCGCCCGGCGCGGCATACGACACCATCACATCGTCAATCCGCCACGCCGGCAAAAAGCGAAAGTGATCGAGCAGCGCGCCGACTGAATCGATCATTTTATCAACGTCTTGGACCAGCAAGGTCCAGTCCTGCGCCGGCAAAGTGGCGAAGCGTTCATCTTGAAAAGGACCGTTTTCTACCGACCAAGCATCGTTTGCCCGATCGTACAAAACCAAGCGCGCGGGGCAGACGGGCTCACAGGCCAATCCGGCCAAGTCATCGCCATCCACGGGCGGCGAAAAATTCGGCCACGCTTGCCGAATCAGCTTGGGCTTGCGCTGCCAGTAGTTGGCCAAAAAATCGTCAATATCGAGCTGCATTAGTTGATCTCACGCGCTAGTTTGGCGGCCAAACCCACGTAGCTCGCTGGCGTCAAGGCAAGCAAGCGCTGCCTGGCATCTTCGGGTAATTCCAGCGTTCCAATAAACTCGCGCAGTCGCTGCTCGGTCATGCCCACGCCGCGGGTGAGCTCCTTTAATCGCTCATAAGGATTCGGCAAGCCGTAGCGGCGCATCACCGTCTGGATCGCCTCAGCAAGAACCTCCCAGGATTGCTCAAGATCGGCCATTAGTCGCACTTCATTAATCGCCAGCTTGCTCAAACCCTTGAGCAGTGATTGATAGCCGATCAGCGCGTGCCCGAATGCCGTGCCGATAGCGCGTTGCACGGTCGAATCGGTCAGATCGCGCTGCCAGCGCGAGATCGGTAACTTCTGCGAAAAATGAGTCAAAAGGGCGTTGGCGATGCCAAAGTTGCCCTCAGCGTTTTCAAAATCAATTGGATTGACCTTGTGCGGCATCGTGCTTGAACCCACCTCACCGGCCACGGTGGACTGCTTGAAATAGCCCAGCGAGATATAGCCCCACATGTCCCGACAGAGATCCAACAAAATGGTGTGGGTGCGCGTCATCGCATCAAACAGCTCCGCCATGTAATCGTGCGGCTCGATCTGCGTGGTCAGTGGCGCGTAATGAAGGCCTAAGCGCTCGACAAAACGCCGCGCTAGCGCAGGCCAATCGACCTCTGGATAGGCAATCGCATGCGCGTTGAAATTGCCCACCGCGCCGTTGAGTTTGCCGCGAATGGCCACGCGCACAACTTGATCGCGCTGGGATTGCAAGCGCGCCACCACGTTCGCGAGTTCCTTGCCCACCGTTGTCGGCGAGGCAGTTTGACCATGCGTTCGCGCCAGCATTGGCACCTCGGCATGCGCCAAGCTTAAGTGCTTAAGGCTTGCCACCAAATGATCGAGCTGCGGCAGTAGCACCCTCTCGCGCGCGTCCTTCAACATCAGCGCATAGCTGAGATTATTCACATCCTCAGAGGTCAACGCGAAGTGGACAAATTCCTTGACCTTGAGCAACTCCGGATGCGCGTCGAGCTTAGCCTTCAAAAAATACTCAACCGCCTTCACATCGTGATTGGTTGTTTTCTCAATCGTCTTTATCGCGAGCGCATCGGCCTCTCCGAAATGCGCTTCAAGTGCCGTCAAAAAGTTCAACGCATCCGGCCGTAAATTAGGCACTTCCACAACGCCTGGAGCTTCTGCTAACGCTTCAAGCCAGCGCACCTCTACCAACAGCCGCCGCCGGATCAAACCGTACTCAGAAAATATCGGGCGCAACGCCAACAAGCGATCCGCATAGCGACCATCGGTGGGCGAAAGCGCAGTAAGCGGGGTCAGTTGCATGCGGATTGAAGCCAAATCAGGGCTGCTGAGTGTAGGCAATCGCACCGTTTGTCGGGCGATTGCTTGCGATAAAGCTACCCTCAAGCCCATTGCTATTGCGCGGTGCGTGCGTGCTGACTATGGTGCGAATGCGAATTCATGAGAGCCCACCATGTTGCACAGGAATAAAGGCTTCACCCTGATCGAACTGATGGTCACGCTTTTGGTGCTGGGGATTGTTCTGGCCGCCGCGCTGCCCAGCTTCCGTGAGGCAATCCAAAACAATCGCGTCACCACGCAAGCCAACGAGCTTTCGATGGCATTTATGCTGGCTCGCAGTGAGGCGGTTAAGTTGACCGTGCCAACCGCGATCTGTGGCAGTTCCGATGGCGAAACCTGTGGCGCTGCCGCTACTTGGGCGAATGGGTTCATTGTTTTTGTTGATCAGAATCGCGATGGCGTAAGAGCGAACCCAGCCGAGGCAGTGATTCGAGCTTTTCAGAGCGCTGATGGCGGGATTGCGTTTACTGGTCCACCTACTTTTGTGCGATATCTCGCAACCGGCGCGGTTGATAGCGCCGCCGCCATTAACTTCAACTTATCCATTCCCTCCTGTCGAGGGACCCAAAGCCGGAATTTCTCGATAGCCCGCACAGGCCGTGTGCAAATCACCCGCGTGGCCTGCACATGAGAACGCCAATGCCGATCAGTCTTAAAAATAGTCATTCAAAGAGCAATCAGCGCGGCGTCACGATGATCGAGGTTCTGATTGCAGTTGTGGTGCTTTCACTTGGATTGCTTGGAATGGCGGCTCTTCAAGGGGTTTCAATCCAAACCAACCAGAGCGCGAATTTTAGAACGCAGGCAACCTTACTGGGTCAGCAGCTCACCGACTCAATTCGCTCTAATCGCGTGAATGTTTCCCCTGCTGGTGTTGTAACTAGCAACTTGGCGAACTACAACAAAGCCCTCGCTGCTGCGATTCCCAGCGGCAATCCTGTCATTCGTATGCAGCTGCAAACCTTCAATGAGCAATTACTGAAAGTACTGCCCACCGCGCAATTTTCGATAGCAGTGACGGCCGCAAACCGCACGTTCGCTGGTCGCGCAATACAGGTTGAGAACGTGCGAATTGTTGTGCGGCTTTCCGATAGTCGTCTGACTGATCGCTTTGCCGAAGGCGCGGATAGCGATTTCGTGTTGGAGACGCAGATATGAACGACAAAACTCACGGACTAAACAGCGCAGCGAGCGCAAATCGCGGCATGTCATTGATTGAGCTGATGATCGCGCTAGTGTTGGGCGTCTTTCTAATGCTCGGTATCGTCGAGATCTTCGCAGGCACTAAAGCCACCTATAACATGCAGGACGGTCTGTCGCGGGTTCAAGAAAATGCTCGATTTGCGACCGGTGCTCTTTCGAGGGAAATTCGCCTCTCCGGCGTGATTGGCTGCGGAAGTTTGACCTCATTTACGACAAGCAGCATTCGAACCGAGCCTGTGTTGAACTACATCGCAGCCACCGCAGATCCCCTATTGTTCGGCGCGCAAATGAGCGCCGGCATTCGAGGCTACGAATACACAGCCTCGGCTACCGCCCCGTCCGCGGCAGGCGCAGGCGTGTACACCATCCCATTCTCAGCGCCTGCGACGGTTGATGCCGCTGCCGCCTCATGGACGCCCTCACTGCCCAATACGCCGGTATTGAATGGAAGCGTGGTGATTGGGACAGACGTATTAATCGTGCGCTACTCGCAAGCCCCGCTTGCCGTAATTAATGCCGGGTTTCCAGGCACAGGGACGGAGCCGCCAGCGGCGTTATCAATGGTAACCACGCCTAGGGTCATTCTTCATAACCTGCCCGCTGTGCCGAACGACTTTCTTGCAGAAGGCGCTGTGTACGCAGCGTCCGATTGCTCCAAGACGACAGTTTTCCTTGGCCAAAGAATTAATTCTTTCACAGTTGATGCGCCGCAGCCGCGAAATTTGAACCGGCCTTGGACAGGTGAGGAGAATTATGGAAGCTCCGGCGGAGTCACTTACCTCTCGACAATGAATGTTGCCGCTTATTACATCGGCGTAGGCGCGAGTGGCGAACCTAGCCTATTTCGCGCCGCGCTGAGTCCAAATGCCGCGGGCGTAATGCAGGTAGTGCGCGACGAACTCGTCGAGGGTGTGGAGAGTATGCAAATACTTTATGGCACTCCTACGGCGGCTCCCGTACCCGGCGTTCCGGCAACCGCTCCTGCACGTGATCAACTTTATTACCGCGAAGGCGCCGACAATTTTGTAACCGCGACAAATATTGCAAATGTCGCTTTTGATGGAATGAACGACCTGCGTGCTGTTAACCCGTTGTATCCGAACCCAGTTGACATCGATCGACGCTGGCGTAACGTAAGAAGCGTAAAGATCAGTCTGCTTCTGCGTAGCCCAACTGAGGTCAGAACAGACTTAGATACGCAAACCTACGAATTAGGACGCAACACGGGCCGCACTTTGGCCGTGCCTAACGCGACTGTCGCATCCGTGCAAATCAATCCGCAAGATGACCGGCGGCTCCGGCAAGTGTATGAAATTGTCGTTCAGCCGAGAAATCAAATGGCGCAGCGCGCGTTGCCCACAGCGCTGTAAGGCGTGAACAATCTAAGCCAGGCAGAAAAAAAATGTATCGATATAAGCGTAACGAGTCAGGTGCGGTCCTATTTATAGGCATGATGGTTTTGATTCTGCTGACACTGCTTGCCGTGAGTAGTTCACAGGGGAGCCTAATGCAGGAGCGTATGGCCAGTAATTTTCTCTTGCAGACTCAGGCCTTTGAGAATGCGGAAGGGCAGTTGCCACTCATAAAGGTGTATTCAGCTGACACCCTTTCAGGTCGCAGGGCAGAACTTGATATTCGGCTCGCGGCACAAGTTCAGGAAGAAGTCACCTATACCGACCCCGCATCGTCGTGGCTTGGAACTTCACCACCGAGCGCATCAAACCTGGATGCTGAACGTGTCGATTTAGCTCTTGGCTTCACATCGTTGCAAGTAAATACCACCGCTACCCTTGTTGTGATTCGAGCAACGGGTATTGGCGTGTCTGCTGGTTCCGCAGATCGCCGCGGCACTGCGGTAACGCAAGAAATTTTCGTTCCTTAAGTAATTCCGTTCCTTAAGACAGAAGCATCCAAAGCGCTTTCGAGGAGTTTGTAATGAACACACTATTTTCCAGGTCCACCGTCGCACTCGCCACCGCACTCGCCTGCGCGATGGGTGGGTATTCTTCTAATGCGTCGGCTCAGCTTGCAGAACCAGGACCACTGGTTATTTCGCAGTCGCCGCTGTTCGTCGCAACTCCACAGCCGCCGCTGAATATGCTGGTAATGGGTCGCGATCACAAACTCTATTACGAGGCCTATAACGACTCTTCTGACCTGAATGGCGACGGCGAGTTGGACATTGGCTACAAAGGGGATATTGCCGTATTCGGCTCCCGAAAGGTCGACTATTTTGGCCTCTTTGATTCATACAAGTGCTATGTCTATGGCGCTGATAATATTTACGCACCCACTCGCGTCACTGCCAACAAACGTTGCGGTGGCACTAATGAATGGAGTGGCGACTTCCTTAACTATTTGACGACATCGCGAATTGATGCACTAAAGAAGGTGCTTTATGGCGGTACGCGCTCTATCGACACAGCGACCCGCACGGTACTCGAACGCGAACGGATTCCTCAGGACGGGCACAGCTGGGGTAAGGAATATCAGGGTATCGCGCGCGATGGGTACGATATCCGCCAATACGCGCCACTGACATTGCCTGTGGTGGGCAAGCGGCATCTGTTCGCGAATGCCAGTATGAATGATGACCTGACCAACCCTAGGCTTCGAATCCTGCCTAACTCGGGTCTTCGAATTTGGAACTGGGTCTCGATTGAGGGGCCGGTAGCTGGCGATAACTGTGTGCCGAGCGGAAATGGTGGCGGGCGCGGACCCTGCGAAGTTGCCGCGGCGGCAGCCGCTTTCATTCAGGTTCCGGCTAGCGAGTTCTCCGGGTTGATAGCACGGCAGTGGGATACGCGGGTTCTTTATCCAAATGGCCATCCGGATGACGAGGTCGAGCTTGCGACTTGGGTAGCCGAGACGGGTCTAAACACCCCCGAAGGCACTGCGGCGAGGACTGATTTGTGGACCGGCGATCAAGATGGTGATGGTTCGATTGTGGCGGGGCGCAATAACAACTATTTGCTGCGTGTCGAAGGCCTGCTTCGGGTAGATAGCGGAGTGAGCTACCGGTTTGCAGTTGACGGAGATGACGCAGTAGAGGTCAGGATAGGTGGCGCGAGGGTTGCCGGCTGGTACGGCGGGCATGGATTTTGCGCTGGCGGAGATTGCCCAATCCAACATAGCGATGGTTCAAGCCTAGCGGGTTCGTACACGGCGACGACAACGGGCTTTGTCCCGATTGAACTGCGCATGCAAGAGACTCAGGGCGGCGATGGCTATCGCCTCCGGTGGGAACGAACGATTCCGGAGTCAAGGTTTATTGAGCGAATGGTGAGGGTCGAGGTTTGCACTTCAGCCGCGCTAATTGATTCCGATTGCAAACTTTATCCGAATGGTAACTACAAGCCGACTGGCCTCCTACATGAATTTGGTGAAAATAACCAAATGATGTTTGGGCTGCTGATGGGAAGTTTTACAAAGAACACGGAAGGCGGTGTCTTGCGTAAAAATGTTTCGAGCTTTCAGGATGAGGTAAATAGCACCAATGGCGTATTTCAGAGCATTACTGGAATAGTGAGTCAGATCGACAAGTTGCGTATCGTCGGATACCCAGGAACGAACCGGAATAATAATAGTAATTATAATGACTGCGGAGGCATTGGTTTTCGGGCAATAGTTGGCGGTGAGTGCAAAGACTGGGGTAACCCAATCGGTGAAATGGTGTACGAATCGCTGCGTTATTTTTCAGGAGCTCCGGGTGGCGCGATTTATAATTATCCCCTGGGTACCTCAGTGGATAATACGTTAGGGCTTATCCAAGCCGGCTGGAAAGATCCCTATGCGCCGACTCCTGGTGGATTGGGCTATAGGACCTGCGCAAAGCCATTCAACACCGTCATCAGCGACATCAATCCGTCTTACGACAGCCAAGTGCCCAGTGGGATCTACGGGAGTCCGCCGTCGCCAAGTTCGACTGATCGAACGGAAGTGACTAATCTTGACGCTGGGACCCTCGCCAATAATATTTGGACTATGGAGTTCGGGGCAACTTCAAAGAATATTTTCATTGGGGAAAATGCGATCATTAATGACGGGGCGCCGACCCCAAAGGCAGCGTCTAGTTTTAGCAACATACGCGGATTGGCCCCTGAGGAGCCGACAAAAGAGGGTAATTTCTATGTCGCCGCCACCTCTTATTACGGGCTGACGCGTGATGTCAATCCCATTGCGGGTCAACAGAATATTCAGACGTTTTCGGTCGCATTGGCCTCCCCCTTGCCACGCATTGAATTTCCTGTTGATGGCCGAGTAGTTACGTTGATTCCTTTTGCGAAATCGGTTGCGCATACGGGAAACACCGGAAACTTTAGAATTCCTCAAGACGCGAATTTTAGACCCACAAATACAATTGTTGACTTCTACATAGAAGCGCTTGTCAACGTTCCTGGGCAACCGACCGTGCCGGCAGTTAACGGCGGTCGTCCGTACGGTGTCTTCAGAATTAATTATGAGGACGTTGAGCAAGGTAATGACCACGATATGGATGCCATTGTCCGCTATGAGATCTCGGTGACTGCGGCTAACACGTTGGTGGTTAATCTCGCTACTGAGTATGAGGCGGGGAGTGTCGTACATCATATGGGGTATGTTATTTCCGGAACTACGCAAGACGGCGTTTATCTGGAAATTGTCGACGAGGGTGGCAAGCGACCATCCGCCGGTTCCACGGGCTATGCCCGCTACAAGTTCGACACTCCGCCCGGCCGCGCGGCGGGTGCATGTGACACGGCAACGCCATTAGTAAGCTGTCCGGTTATTGCGAGCGGTGCACTGTTGCCGACCAGCGCGACGCGCACTTTTACGCCCGGCACGGCGGGAACAAACGCTTCCCTACTCAAAGACCCTCTTTGGTATGCAGCCAAGTTTGGTGGTTTCACCGACAACAAGGCATTTTCGGGCGGCACTGAGATTCGAGGGGACCGAATTCCGCAGGGCCGCGAGTGGGATGAAAATGCGGACGGTACGCCGGACAATTATTTCCTTGTGACCAATGCGCTGACCTTAAAGCAACGGCTGCGCGCAGCATTTCAGCTGATCCTTGATCGTTCGGCCCCAGCTGGTGCTGTTGCGACAAACTCAACGCGTATCGACGTCGGCAGCTTGGCTTATCTCGCGTCCTACGACGCTCGCGATTGGACAGGTGATGTGGTCGCAGTAGGCATCGAGCGCAATGGTCGCCTTGGCACTCAAGCGTGGAGCGCTGCTGCAAGGCTGCCGGTTCCTTCAGCCAGAAAAATCTTTTACCGCTCGTTAGACAACGCGGTGCGCGAATTCAACTACGGTTCTATGACCGTTGCGGATCAAGCTCTGTTTGTCGGAACTGGAGCAGGAACTGTGGCAGACCGGATTGCTCAGGTGAACAATTTGCGTGGTGAAGCGCTGGACGGAAGCACGGGCTATCGTCGGCGCTCAAAAGCGTTTGGCGATGTTATTAATTCCAGCCCTGCGGTATCGGCGAAGCAAGATTTTGGCTACTCACGGCCTGGAATCGTTGGGGGCACCACGTACAACACTTATTTAGCCACCGTCAAACAAGGCACGCTCGCCGTACCCGGTCGACCCTCCGTTTTGGTTGTAGGATCGAATGACGGAATGTACCGCGTGCTAAATGCGGAAGGTGGAGCAGCCGGTGGGACTGAACTATTTGCGTATGTGCCGAGAGCAGTCTTGCCCAACATGGCTGCACTCTCACTAACCGGCTATAGCCACCGATTCTACGTCGATGGCATCCCAACGATTGGGGATGCCTACTTAGGCGGCGCTTGGAAGACGGTGGCGATAGGTTCGACTGGCGCTGGCGGTCGAAGCGTGTTTGCCATTGATATCACCAGTCCCACAACGATGTCGGCAAGTAGTGCGATGTGGGAGTTTACTGATCCGGACTTGGGTGCGACCATAGGACAACCGCGAATTGCCTTAATTGGCAATAAAACGCGCTGGGTCGCTATTTTCGGAAACGGCTACAACTCCGATAATCAACGCGGTTTCCTGTTTATTGTTGATCTCGAAACGGGCGCTCTGATTAGGAAAATCGATACGGGAGTGGGTAGCTTGCCTACGGTTATTGATCCCAGTGGCCGGCCCAATGGGATCGGGACGGTCGCTGTAATTGATACCTCAGGCGTAACGCGGGGCGGCGTTGGCGAAACGACGAGGCTTGCTCCGCTTGAGTTTGATCGAAGTGGCGACGTCGTCTACGGCGGTGATCTTCACGGTAATATGTGGAAATTTGACGTAAGTTCGACCAATGTGGCGAACTGGGGTGTTTCTACTTTCGGCGCGTCAGCTGTTGCCGGTCCGCTCTACACCGCGATTATGCCCGCTTCGGCCACGCCAGTTCGGTTAGCACGTCGTCAGCAAATAACGGCATCGCCCGAGGTGGTTGCGCATCCACTTGGTGGCGTCATTGTGGGCTTTGGCACCGGGCGCTACTTCGCGGTGGGTGACTCCAGCGTTCAGGCAGAGAAAATCGAGTCCTTCTACGCACTTCACGACCGCAGATTTAATCCATCAACGCTTGCGCTTGGTGCATCGGAAAGCATCGCCTCTCGACCCTACGCCACCACTCCGCCACTGCTGGTTGGTCAAACGCTTTCAGAGGTGGCCGGTGGGCGTCGAGTATCGGAGAACACGGTTGACTATCGGTTTTCGCGCGGTTGGTTCAGCGATCTGAATATCGTTGGAGAACGCGTGGTTTCTGGAGCGGTAGCGCGCGGTGGCTTCTTCTTCTATTCAACGTTCATCCCTTCGGGCTCTGAATGCGACCCGTCCGCGGGCGGCTACCTTTTGGTGCAGGGAGCGTTATCTGGGACAGGTGGACTGCTCGATGGGACTGCTGGGGGTGTGGGCTTACCTCTTCCATCAGGAACGCCACCAGCTCAACCAACAATCATTGGCTCACCATCTGATTCAGAAGTCCCGCAAGATTATGTCTTGATCAACGATGGCGGTGCGACGCTGGGTGGAGTGGCTATCCCACCGATTAAGACTGTGCGTGGTCGTCAGTCTTGGCGGCAGCTTAGGTAAGCAGCAAATAGATGCGATGTGCGGCTTTCCCGCTGCACATCGCTTCAGGAAATTCAAAAACAATTATTACTAGGTGAGAATCGTGCGTTCATCGAAAAAGCAAGCTGGTTTCACCCTAATCGAGCTGATGATTGCAGTTGTGGTGATGGGCATTCTTGTTTCAATTGCAGTGCCCGCATACAACGATCAAGTTCGCAAGACGCGTCGCGCGCAGGCGAAAGCGGATATTCAGGAGATCACGCAAATCATGGAGCGGTTCTACACGGTCAACAATACCTACGTGGGCTACACCATTCCGGCCGCACTTGCTAACTCGCCGCGTGACGGCACGCCGCTGTACGCCATTTCATTGACCGCAGCAGCTACCGCCAATGCCTATACGTTGCAAGCCGTGCCCTCTGGTGACCAGGTTTATGATAAGTGCGGTAATCTTGGGATTAATCAATCCGGCGCGCGAACCCCAACCACTGCAGGCTGCTGGAATTAGTTTTTGTTTCCCGTAAACATCCAATGCCAAGGCTCGAAAGCAATGTTGTTGGCGTTGTTTTCGGGGTACGAGAGCACGAAGCCGAATTGTTCGGCATTGGTGCATAACCAGGTGAATGATTCGGTTCTTGCGAAATCTTCAATTAGAGGCGATTCGCCCGTCTGATTGAAGTCAATGGCGCGCCCGCTGTGGTGTTCACTGTGTCCGGGGGCTGCGCTAATCGCCAGTACTTGACCGATTTTCAGGCCTGTCTGTAGTTTGGCTTTAATCAACTCGGCCTGCCGCGAGTAGCTGCGATATCCGGAGATGATTTCAAGTGATAAGCCGTCTTTCAGGGCGCTGGCGCACAGTAGGCGCGTAGCCGCGCAGACTCTGGGGTGAAGAAAGATCGTACGCGCTGCGCTCGGGTCCACTCGCTCCAGATAGGGCGTTTCCGAGTGGTGGGGGAGGCGGTGATGCCGCAAGAGATCGCGGGTAATACCTAACTCAGAGCACAGTCGACGGCTTAAGCGCTGATAAAAGCGGCGAAAATTCGAATTGACTAATAAGTGCTTCAGCTGGCGAGTTCCGGCGAGACGATGCGGGCATTTGCCGTAAATCCCGAGCTTCCGTTCCAGTCCACTTTCTGCCACTTGCCAACGTGGCAAATTGATAATCACCGCGACACTATCTTGAGTAGAGCTGATTAATAAGCTGGCTGAGCCGATCAAAGCTGGCGCGATCCATATCGTAGAACTCGCAGCCGACGCGGCCTTCGTCGTTGTAAACCAGCATCACGGCGGCCTCAATGGTCATATCCACACCCATGTGCAGCTTCAAATGCAGCCGATCTCCGGGGATTAGATAAAACCCCGGCGGCTGAGAGACCATCACGCCGTTAAGGGAGATGTCGAGCGTTTGACAGTCCCAGGTTTGATCCGCGCGGGTTAGGCGTGCCGTACCGTGCAGCGGGAAGCGCGGTTCAATTCGACGATCTTCTTGGTAGGTATTCATGGTGAGGGCACAGGGGTTGTCTTTGGCGGAGCGTCGTAGCCGGGCGATACGAGTGCTATCACGCCGAAATGGGAATGGTCAAAGTAACTCGGTGCGTCCAAACGAATCTGCTGACGCTGTCGCAATCGGAAATATTGACCTTCGGCGCTTTTGAAGGTCACATCCAGGCTTAGGCCCGCCGCGTCCTGGTCTTGCGCGGCTACTTCAGCCGTTCCGCTGACCAGCGCTGCGAGGTCATCGTCGCCAATTCGGATTACTTGCGAGCTCAGCGATTGCTCCCAACGCAGGTGCCGCAACAGCTGGTAGCCGGGTGTCGCGCTGAGGCGCTTGGCTGCGCTTGCCAGGCGATGCGTGCTTGATGGCAATTCGGTATAGCGCTCGATATCACCCGAGATTTCCGAAGACGTCGCGGCGAACAGGCTGCGGCCGCCGTAACCGGGAGCTACGTCGAGTGCTGTCGAAGCCACGGCGCTCTCGGTGCGTGCGAACACCAGCAGTTCAACGCTCACATGCGTTATTTGCACCGGAGCCGCCTCGACGTTGGACGGCTCTTGCGCTGGCATTTGCGCACTTGCCGATCCCGGCATTCCCATCGATGTGGCTAGCAAGCCAATGAGCAGTTGTTTGAGCATTGCTAAAGCTGACCCAGCAGGCGAATTGCGAATTCCACACGCTGTGTGACATCGGGCGTGTTGATTTTGAAGTTTAGCCGCTCTGAGCCTGATACTTGAAACACTTTTGGTTCGCGCTGAATGAGCTTGATCAATTTGGCGCGATCAAAATTGGCGTCGGGATTAAATTGAATGCGCCCGCCCAGCGCGCCGATGTCGAGTTTGCGCACGCCCAGTGGCGCTGCGCGCAGCTTGATTTCATTGATCGCAAACAGCGTGCGCGCGGCTTCCGGGAGAAGGCCAAAGCGGTCGATCAGCTCAACTTTATGCTCATCAAGCGCTTCTTGATCGGCGGCACTGGCGATGCGCTTGTACAGCGTTAAGCGCGTGTGGATATCGCTGATGTAGTCGTCAGGCAGCAGCGCCGGTGCGTGTAGATCAATTTCGGCGCCGCGCGCCTTATCAAGATCATCGGGAATCTCACCCGATTTAAGCGCGCGCACCGCACGCGACAGCAGCTCGGTGTAAAGGGTAAAGCCGACTTCTTGAATCTGCCCGCTTTGTCCCTCGCCGAGCAATTCTCCGGCACCGCGAATTTCCAGATCGTGAGTAGCGAGGGTGAACCCAGCGCCCAAGTCTTCCAGTGAAATAATCGCCTCCAGGCGCTTTTTGGCATCGCTGGTAATGGATTTCATATCCGGTACCAGCAAATACGCGTAGGCACGGTGGTGTGAGCGGCCGACGCGACCGCGCAGCTGGTGCAATTGCGCGAGCCCCAATCGATCGGCGCGATTGATGATGATGGTGTTGGCGCTCGGAATATCGATGCCGGACTCGATAATGGTGGTGCACACCAGCACGTTGAAGCGCTGTCGATAGAAATCCAGCATCACCGATTCCAACTCGCGCTCGGGCATTTGGCCGTGTGCGACTCGCACGCGCGCATCGGGGAACAGCTCGGCTACTTCGCGCGCGGTTTTCTCGATCGTGTCAACGTCGTTGTGCAGGAAATAGACCTGTCCGCCGCGTGAGATTTCGCGCTCAAGCGCTTCTTTGATTAGCGCGGAATCCCACACCGAGAGGAAGGTTTTGACTGCCAGGCGGTGCTGCGGCGGGGTGGCAATCAGCGATAAATCGCGCAGTCCCGACATCGCCATGTTCAACGTGCGCGGAATCGGCGTTGCGGTCAGGGTGAGCATGTCGACCTCGGCCTTGAGCTGTTTGAGCTGCTCTTTCTGACGCACGCCAAAGCGCTGCTCTTCATCCACGATCACTAAACCCAAATCGCGAAATGCCACATCGCTACTGAGCAGCTTGTGCGTGCCGATTACCACGTCGATCTTGCCGTTTTTCAAGTCCTCAATGGCCGCTTTGATTTCCTTTGGCGATTTGAATCGCGACATCACCTCCACGCGGATCGGCCAATCGGCGAGGCGGTCGCGAAAGTTTTGATAGTGCTGCTGCGCCAGAAGGGTAGTGGGCACCAGCAGCGCGACTTGGCGCGCGCCCTGTGCCACCACAAATGCGGCGCGCAAAGCCACTTCTGTTTTGCCAAAGCCGACGTCACCGCAAACCACTCGATCCATCGCGCGGGTGCCGGTTAAGTCTTTGATCACGTTGAGGATAGCGCCCTGTTGGTCTTGAGTTTCCTCAAACGGGAACGCAGCGGCGAACTCCTCGTAGACCTGCTCGTCGAAGCGATGCGCCACTTTGGTGCGCGATTCACGTTTGGCGTACAGCTCCAGCAGCTCAGCCGCCACATCGCGGACTTTTTCCAGTGCTTTTTTCTTGGCGCGTTCCCATTGATCGCCGCCCAGGCTGTGCAGTGGCGCAAGTTCCGGCGCAGCGCCTGAATAGCGATTGACCAAATGCAATTGCGCGACCGGCACGTAGAGTTTGTCGCCGCGAGCGTACTCAAGCACTAGAAATTCGCTTCGAATGCCGCCGACTTCGAGCGTTTGCATGCCTTGATAGCGGCCCACTCCGTGGTCTTC
>Ga0105044_10003425_pt1 | contig 21787 bp, 16 predicted proteins | sample MAT01_FD_78092 | JGI IMG/M metagenome (GOLD analysis project Ga0105044, IMG submission 78092) | Freshwater microbial communities from Lake Fryxell liftoff mats and glacier meltwater in Antarctica - MAT-01 | ecosystem: Environmental > Aquatic > Freshwater > Ice > Liftoff microbial mat | place...
GAATGCACGAATCTGTTGGTGCCTGTTTGTTTGGCAGCAAGCCATATTTCCTATGGAAGCATCCGGATGGAACCGGTATTCATGGTCATGGGGCAGAGCGCAGCCACGGCAGCTGTGCATTCGATCTACGAGGATACTACCGTCCAGGGGATCGACTATTCGCGACTGAAAGAGCAGTTTATCAAGGATGGCCAAGTGTTGGATTTTGAATAGCCGGGATGCTTGGAAGAGATTTGGATTTGCGAGATTTTGAGCCGAATGCGAATCGGTTCCAGCAAAATCTATGCGCCTCAATGAACTTGGGTTAAACTAATGCATTGCCTACCCTGGATCCTCTCCCTCCTCCTTTTTTGTCGTGCATGAACATGGCTTCAATCCCTTGGTCCGTTGCGGAAGAATCGCTCGACGTCAATTTTTCGGTGCCTCAGTTATTGAGGCTTCGATGCACTCGAAACTGCTTCGAGAACGACTGGGATCAAGTCTTGCCATTGCTGAAGTCCGATTCTGCAAAAGCGCGCGTTCAAGTCTGGATCGACAAGAGCGTCGTGGACAGCAGTGATCGCGTACTGTCGCATCTGTCGCACCGACTCGCGGAATCCGAAAGCACCGTAGAATTGGTCGCTCCCATCGCGCTGGTCGACGGTGGCGAACAGATCAAGAATGAACCTAATGCAGTGGAAAACATTTTTAGAGCGATCGATCGGGATGGTTTAGATCGCCGAAGCTATGTCATGGTCATCGGAGGAGGTGCCGTTTTGGATGCAGTAGGCTATGCGGCTGCAATTGCACACCGTGGCATTCGACTCATTCGATTCCCAACTACCACGTTGGGACAAGCGGACTCGGGGGTGGGGGTCAAAAACGCCATCAACGCCTATGGCAAAAAGAACTGGAAAGGGACGTTTTCCGTCCCCTGGGCAGTGGTGAACGATCAATCGTTGATTGCTCGTCTGCCCGATCGAGATTTCCGTGCTGGGTTTTCCGAAGCGGTGAAGGTATCACTGCTGAAAAGCCCATCGGCTTTTCGATTTCTTTGCGATCACGCAACCGCGATCGCACACCGCGATTGGAATGTCGTCATGCCCGCCATTCGCTCAAGCTGCTTGATGCACCTGCACCACATCACCCATGGTGGCGATCCTTTTGAAATGCAGGAAGCACGTCCTTTGGACTTCGGCCATTGGTCCGCTCATAAACTGGAACACTTGACTGGCTTCCGATTGCGGCATGGGGAAGCCGTGTCGATCGGTGTGGCGCTGGACACTGTTTACTCGCATCTCGTGCACGGTTTAGATATCTCCGACGTGCAGCGGACATTGAAAGTGCTGAAGGACCTTGGGTTACCTTTGTTCGATCCGGAATTAGCCGAACAAGCAATTTTCGATGGTCTGGAGGAGTTTCGACAGCATTTGGGTGGTAGACTGACGGTCACGATGCTCAAGGCTGTTGGCCAAAGCATTAACGTCCATGAAATCGATCAGGTAGCCATGCGTCGAGCGATCGAAATTGTCCGCGAACAAAGTATGATTTTAACGTCATGAGCGATATCTTGACCGCCGCCCCGATGGAAGCTTCACAAGCCACCGGTCTCTATCTCGTACGCGTGGGGTATCAGCAAGAGATTGTCCCTATGAGCGCTGGAGCGGCCTCCCTAGAAAGGGGAGATCGTGTACTTTGTAGGACAAACCGTGGGGTCGAGATCGCCGATGTGCTGGCTCGGGTGCAGCCCGACTATCTGGATAGCAGCACGGTGGCCGGCAGCCGTTTGATTCGTAAATCGCGGCCCGAGGATGCTCTGCTATGGAAGCAACTGACTCTATTGAGCGTCGATGCGAGCAAGGCTTGTCAGGCGTTTTTGGAAACGCATGGGCTCTCGGATATCTTGATCGAAGTCGAGCCGTTGATCGATGGTCGAACGTTGTTCTTTCACTTTCTGGGTACGCCGACTGAGCAAACCGAGCGGCATGTCCAAGAGCTCTCGGAGGTCTATCAGAAGAGTGTTGCGGCCTCTCGTTTTGCTGAGTTGTTGGAAAAGGGCTGCGGGCCGGGTTGCGGCACCAAAGAGAAATCGGGCTGCTCAACGGGCGGCTGCGCTGTATGCGCGATCGCGGGCGGATGCACCAGCAAGCCGAACCCAGGCATCACGTAGTTTTAGTTGTGGCTGCACTATTTGCTGGTAACGATTTGGATTGTCTTTTCTTCGCCGCCGCGTCGAATGAGGACCGCCACGGACCGTCCAATCTTTATGGTGTTGATCGCATATACGAGCAAATCCGTCTCGCGTAGAAAATCGGTGCGTTCTTCGTAGGCGATGATGATATCGCCTTTCTTCATACCTGCTTTCTTTGCAACGTCATGCGGTGCGTACTCGCCGATATGTTCCACCCGCAAAGCCATCCTTCCAGAATCGATTCCTATCTCTTTGCGTTGCCCTTCGGAAGCGGGCTCAAGCTGCATTCCTCCGAACCCAAATTGACGTAGCTGCCAGCGTGAGACTCGCCACCGAGCGTCTTCCTGGGTTCGCCATTGATCGGGAAATTCTACACTGATTTCGAGTCGCTGAGCTCCGCGATCCACAGTCGCTTGGATCGAATTGCGTGCGTCGGGGAGGTGATGCAGAACCCACTGAACATCGGCGATCGAAAGGATCGGTTGTCCCTCGAGCAGGACAATGCGATCCCCCGCTCTAAAGCCGCTTCGTTCGGCAATGCTGTTCTCGGTTATGGCTTTGACTGTTGCGCATTGTGTTGGGTCAAGCACGAGACCAAAGGTTTTCGGGTGTGGATAGGGCATCATGAGTGATGATGGAATCGTTCCGCTTTCGTTCCGAGCATGGGAAATGAGCCCGTCACCAATCATGTGACAATGAATACAACTCTTCGCCGTGTCCCCTTCGTAATCAATCTTGCTTTTGAATCGTGTGGACAACGAAGGAATATTTTCGGGGGAGGCAAACAGTGGATTCTTTGCTTGCTTATCCCTCAAGCTGGATTGGTTCGAAGGGTAGTTGCGATGTAGTTCCAGGGCGGCTTGCAACGCTTGGTACAACCCCGCGACCGAGACATCGTCTTTCCATTCCGTTTGATCTGATCGCGTTCCGTATCGGCAGTACAGCGTGCCATCGGCATTGCAAACAAACACCGCAAAGGACTGGTCTGTATCGAACTGGAATCGCGAGAGATCCAACCCGTTGGCCGCTACCACTCGAACGCGGACGAACGATTCAAGCAACTTTTGAAGTTTCGGATCGGCTTCGATGAGATCGTCATCGAGCTTGACGCACTCGGAGCAAGGGATACAGCGCAATACTACCAATACCGGCTGATTCTGTTGGCGTGCCTCTTCGAATCCCTTTTCCAAATCGTTGTAGAACCAGGATCCGATTGTTTCAAACCTGAGTTTGTCTTTAAGAAGCTTTTGTTGGCGGGTTTGAGCGTGCGCCGCTCCATGGAGCAGCAGAACACAGACGAGAACGGGACAGCAACGCACAAGCAGCGTTCGAATGGATAGCATATGTCGCACACCTAAGAGTCTGAAGGAACCAGGGTTTGTTGAATCCTTCCTTAAGCTATCGACTCATCGACGAAATGACAACCACCGCGATAATGGCAAACAGCATAAGCAAGAACATAGCCGCAATGACCCCCGTGAGTTTCGCATAGGAAAATGGGGCAGTCCCGAAGACCTCGCCGGTCTGACCGTTTACCAAAACACGAAAGGGCTGCTTTCGATATTGGTAAACCATGATCCAGATCGGCAGCAGCAATGGAACGCTCCGCATATCCTGTATGCGGACGTTGGTTTTTAAGCTTCGCACGCTGCCAGGCACCGACTGTTTCGACTCGATAGCCTCATATTGCTCAATGACTGCGGCCGCCTTCATGCGTGCGTCGCGGCGTGTGACGCGAAATTCTTCGACAATCACATTGTCCAAATCGACGGTCGACGGCTTGACGGCTAGTGCGAGATCAAACGGTGCGATCTCTTGCACCTCAGCGGGTGTTAACGTTCCACTTGCTCCCACTAACACACCATCGTGGTTGCCGCGATGCGTACCGAAGACTGGCCGCCAAGTGCCGCGTGCACCGATTGGGACGGAAGAACTATCTGCCGTCCAAGCGGTCTCGGTCGACGCCGAAAAGACCCAAAACGGAACGTATACCTGGGTTACTTTGCTGACTACAGAACGTTGTGAAGCGTCCCCAGGTTTCCAAAATCCTCGGCTCAGCCATTCTCTCAGCAGGGATTCCACCTGCGATTGAACCACTTGAAATGGCACGACTCCACTCGGCTTTAGTGTGCGGGCATTGGGCCGCGATGACATCTTCGCCGAGCCACAGAAAGGACAGCGAAGCGTTTTGGCCGATGCATCGTAGCTCATCGATGCCGCGCACTGATCGCATCGAAAACTCATCACGCTGGCTTGTTGCGTGACGGCTGCAGTATTGCTCTCAGCCCCGACCCCGTCGGCATCCACTCCCTTGGGATTCTCTGTACCGCAATTGCTGCAGAATAAATCTTCGGAGTCGAGATAGGTGCGGCACACGGCGCAGCGATTTTCGAAAATCATCCTTCCAACCTCGGATGATTGAGGACGATGATCAAGCCGATGGTTACGATTAATAAAAGAGCGATAGCGATGACGACAGCTGCGATCCGGGAGCTGGACCAAGGCTTCTCGCCAATCATCTTTCCGGTCTGACCGTTGACGAGGAACCGATAAACTTTGTTTCCATAGCGGTAGCTGAGCACATGTACGGGCAGCAAGACCAAATCCGATCCGCCAACATCGAGATCGGTTTGTACCGAGAGACCCGACTGAACATCGCCCGGCAGGAAACCTTCGATCGAAGCTCGCTCGCGTTTTCGAAACTCTTGTTGCGTGACGGCTAATGCGGCTTCGCGGTTAATCGAGTATTCCTCGGACATCCAACCCGCCAAATACATGGGGCGGTAGCGCATCATGGTGTTCAGCTGGTAGGGCTGTATCGACAACGCTTCGGATTGTGGCAAGCCCTTCGACGCCGAGACCATATAGCCGGAATAGTACTTTCTGTAGATCCCAGACAACGGCCACCATTCTGTTTCACGCACGGTTCTCGTTTCCGTCCGCGTCTTTCCTTTGGAGTCCTTGACTCGGTACGTTTCGGTGCGATACCAATACTCACCGATTTGCGCCGACCAGTCGCTTTTGGCTATCATCGAGAAATGCCAAAATGGGATATAGATCCCTTGTTGTTTATCGGTTGCAGCTTTGCGAACCAGGTCACCCGGGCGAAAAAAACTATTCTTGCCTATCCATACAAAGAATAATTCCAATGCCTTTTCTCGCGTAATCTCAAATCCGATAATGAACTCCGGAGATTGCGAGGTGCGTTGTTCTTGAGGCAATTCAGCAACGTAGGTCGAGTCGCAAAAGGGGCAGCGCAGACTACGTTGGTCTCGGGGGGCGTCGACTTCGCTCCCGCAGTTCTCACAGCGAAAAGTTCGAGATGTGTCTGACGTTTGGATCGCTTGCGTCTCGACAGTAACGCTGCCACCTTGGTCGCTGGCCCCATCATGGGGAGTTAAAACGTCTTTTTCTCTTTGGCCCGCGTGCGGTTCGGTAGGTGTTTCAAAAGGGATGCCACAAGCGACACAGAATCGCGAGCCCAACTGACGAGGGCTGCCGCAAGCCGAACATGGCATGAGCGAGCTCGCTAGCGAACGGTTCGGATCGCGCAACGGATCGTAGTCGATGACTTGGGCATCGACGATTTCAGGTTCTTGGAAAGACCGTTGGCTCATGCTGAACAAAGGGTGTGTGGACGTGTTCCAGTTCGACTCACTATTGCCAGTCCAAAGGGGCCAGCCAAGTTTCTCGCAACTGGCTCCATGGCCGATCGATCAGTGTATCGCCATCGCACTGAATCGTCACTCGATCTTGATCGGTGACTATACCCAGCTTAAAGCAGGGCAGACCCTGCATAGCCAGCTCGAATGTGTGGGACTTTGTCGACGGTATCTCGCACAGCAATCTACTATTCGACTCCGAAAACAATGCGACTTCACGATCGATGAAACTGGCTTGACGCATGCTGGTGATATCGATCGCCACACCCAACTCGCCAGCAAAGGCCATCTCGGACAATGCGACAGCCAAACCACCCTCGCTCAAGTCATGACAGGATGCGATCAAGCGATTCTGCATGGCGTGATGGATCGCTTGGTAAATGCGCATCGCTAGCGTTGCGTCGACGACAGGAACCTTTCCACCCGATTTCCCAAGAGCCAGCGATGCATAAGAACCGGCCAGTTCGTCGCGAGTGACTCCGATCAAATAGATTGCATTTCCACTCCGCTTCAAATCCATCGTGGTCGCAAGGCGGCAGTCGGCGATCTGCCCCATCGCGCTGATCAGGAGAGAACATGGGATGGCAATAGTTTGCTTTTCGCCACGCGCATTGAACCAGGAGAACTCGTTATTGAGACTGTCCTTGCCGCTGATGAACGGTGTTTTCCATTGGACGGCCAAATCATGACAGGCGATCGAGGCCCGTACCAACGTACCCAGCGTCTCAGGTCTCTCCGTATTTCCCCAACAGAAGTTATCGAGGATCGCCAATCGGTTGGGATCTGCACCCACCGCGACCGCATTGCGGACCGCTTCATCAATGGCTGACGTGGCCATGTGATAGGGGTCAAAATCCCCCAAACGGGGATTCATGCCATTGGAAAGGACCAGCCCGCGTTGGCTATTGAGTTTGGGGCGAATGATAGCCGCATCGCTCGGTCCGCTGTTCGAGGGTCCCACGAGCGGTTTAACAACGCTGCCGGCCTGTACCTCGTGATCGTACTGGCGAATGATCCAGTGCTTGCTGGCAACGGTCGGATTCGACAGGATCGTATCCAACGTCGATTCTATTTCGGACTGGGTCAATGAGCCGAGCGAACATGGCTGAGACGCGATCGGGGTGTAGGTGGCTTGCCGAACAACGGGAGGTCGACCTCCGTGCAGGAACTCCATGCTAACGCAACCCACTTCTACTCCGTAGTACATCAATCGAAGCAAACCCGTTGGAGTGAACTCACCCAGAACCGATACTTCGACATCCTCGCCATTGCAGAGCTTCTTGAGCTGCTGCAGTTTCGACGGAGGGACAGCCAAGACCATACGTTCCTGGGCTTCGCTAATCCAGATTTCGGTGTAACTGAGCCCCTCGTACTTGAGTGGGGCTTGGTCTAGCCAAACCTCTGCGCCGATAGTTTCTCCCATTTCGCCAACGGCACTGCTAAATCCGCCGGCACCGCAATCCGTTACAGCCGAGTATAGCCCTTGATCGCGAGCTTGAAGCAACACATCCATAACCATTTTTTCGGTGATCGCATTCCCGATCTGGACGGAGCCACCGGATATGTTCTCGCTTTCCTCTGTCAATTCAACGCTGCTGAACGTGGCGCCATGGATACCGTCGCGACCGGTGCGGCCACCGATGGCCACGATGAGATCCCCGGGCCTTGCCCCTTTCTCGACTTTATCGACCGGGATAATGCCGACGTTTCCGCAATAGACCAGCGGGTTGCCAAGGTATCGATCGTCGAAATAGACCGATCCGTTGACGGTTGGGATACCCATGCGATTTCCGTAGTCTCGAACTCCTGCTACGACCCCTTTCATGACGCGTCGGGGATGAAGAACGGCCGGGGGCAGATCGTCCGGGGAGAAGTTAGGCGAAGCGAAGCAAAAGACGTTGGTACTGCAAATCGGTTTGGCCCCCAGGCCCGTCCCGAGCGGGTCTCGAATCACGCCACCCAATCCCGTGTTTGCCCCACCATAAGGCTCGATAGCGGAAGGATGGTTGTGCGTTTCGACTTTAAAAACGACATGGTCTTCATGGTCGAATTGGACCACACCCGCGTTGTCTTTGAAAACACTGACGCACCAATCGTCTTTGCCGAGACTCTCTCGGATCTGAACGGTTGCCGCGAAGATCGTTTCCTTCAACATACTATTGAAGTATCGCACTCCATTCTCATCTCGGTATTCGATCCTGCCCCCTAAGGTCTTGTGACTGCAGTGCTCGCTCCAAGTTTGCGCAATTGTCTCCAGCTCGATATCGGTTGGATCTCGTCCTTGTTCGGAGAAGTGTTCCTGGACGGTTTCCATTTCCGCTTGCGATAGATAGAGTTGTCCCGACTTGCTTAGATGCATTAAAGCAGCCGTATCCAGGTCGCGAATGGGGACAGTCGTGAGACGAAACTGGTAGGGTGATCCGATCGCCAGTTGTTCCAATACCAATGGGCCTACGACGACTTGCTCGATCGAGTCGTTGGTGAGCACTTTCTGACAAATGCGTTGGATGATCGACTGGTCCACGGCCTCTTTGAGCTTGGTATTCCTAATCCAATACTTGCGAAAAGTGCGGACCTCTTCCACGTCATGCTTGAGATCGACGAGCATTTTGAGAGTGCTCTGCGCTACCGGATCGGTCACGCCCGGCTTGAGCAAAGCATAGACTAGGGTCGTCGATTGCGAGCCCGTTTCGGACGAGCCCGTTTCGGACGAGCCGGCTAACGATGAATCGAGCTGCGGGTCACCAACATAGGTGGCGATGAACCGCTGTGCGATAGGGTCTGAGAGGAGATCGTTGGCGATCTTTTTGACTTGTTCGACCTCAAGCCTACCTTGCAATAAGAAACCGTAGGCTGCGTCGATCGCGAGATCTTTTGCAATTCCTAGCTCGAACGTGGAGGTGATCGCAGAATGCCCGAGAGAATCCGGCTGACCCTTAGCTGGATGAATATCTACTTGCCACAGCCTCACGTGTTGCTTTTCCCGCTTTGAGTAATTGTTCGATGCGGTCGAAATCTGCTTTTTCTAAAGCCTCGACCCAAGTCCCACAAATTGTGGCAAAGTTCTTCATCGCCTGTAAGGCAGGCGCGTGATTTTCTTCCAAGATCTGTCGCCACATTTGGCTGTTGCTAGCTGCGATCCGAGTCGAGTCCATCCAGCCCTTGCCAACAAATTGCAGGATCTCCGCGGGGGTAGATGACGCAAGCGCGGAAGCCACCATATGCGGCAAATGGCTGGCCGTGGCAAGCGCTTCGTCGTGTTCGGCGGGGGACAAACAGCATGTCCGGGAGCCCATCGACTCCCAAAATCCGGTTATTCGCTGAACTAATTCCGGCGTATTGTCCTGGGTGGGGGTAATTACGACCAAGGCGCCGTCAAGGAGAGTGCCGACCGCATGCTCGACACCGCTGTGGTGGCCGCCGGCGATTGGGTGGCTGCCGATAAACTGGCTGTGAGACAATCGTCCGGCGGCGGCGAGCGTGATGCTCTGTTTCGTGCTCCCAACGTCCGTCAGGATAGCGCTTGACTGTGCCACGCTAGCGGCCACGCAGAGCGAGTCGACGATCGACTGCACAGGCGTGCAAGCGATCACCAAGTCAGCATCCCTCGCCCCGACGAGGATATCGTCCGTGGCTTGGTCAATGGCACCGCGACTGAGGGCCGTATCGAGCTTGGCGACCGTCCGTCCTACGCCGACTACCGACTGAGCTAGGCGTTTTCTTTTCAGAGCGAGTCCGATAGAACCGCCGAGCAAGCCAACTCCGATGATGCAAACGCGCTGCCAAACCATAAGTGCCACAAAGTCCAAGATGCCGAAATCCCACGTGACTAGTGTACCGGCCTGAAGTGGAATTGCGAGTGGTCGGCGACCGACTACTTGGGTTGAACCCAGATGTTTCGAAAGGAGACGGGATTGCCGTGGTTTTGAAGGAACAGCGGGCCATCCATAACCGATTCCTGACTGCCGCCGGGAGTCGCGTTGGGCAACTCTAGATTTTCGTGGATCGAGACGCCATTGTGTACCACGCTGATACGAGCATTCTTGGTTTTTTTTCCAGCGGAGTCGAAAAGGGCGGGGGTAAAGTCGATATCGTAGGTTTGCCACGTCAGGGGCGGATAGCACATGTTCCACTTTGGTTTGGAAGCCTGGTAGATCCCCCCGCATTCGTTGTCTTTGCCTAAAAGACCGAAAGAGTCGAGTATCTGAACTTCATAACGCCGTTGAACGTAAGCCCCGCTGTTGCCCCGTTTTTGCCCCGAATCGTCGGGTTGGAATGGGGTTCGAAATTCTAGGTGCAAACGATGGCTTCCAAAAAGATCGCGGCTGGTACAACCCACGTCCAGAAGTTTTTCTTCGTTGACTTTTCCGTCTTGGAAACGGTTTGCTTCCCCGTCGAAGAGTACGATCGCACCGGAAGGTGGTTTTGCTCCAAGCGTTTGGCTTTCTCGCACTATCTTAGTGAGCACACCTAGTTCTTTTCCGACGCTGTTTCGAATCGATAGCGATTTTGAAGTTAGGACAACGGTGTAGTCGTCAAGCGTTTTAGTTGCTTGTGCGGACTTGGGTTCGATGTCGGTTTGAAATTGCTTCGATGGAGTTCCGCCCGTAAAGCCTTGTCCTGGCAGTCCGCCGCTGAGTAAATGAACTTCGATGGAGTTCTCCTTGATGGCCACCACTTGTGCGCCCCAGTTGCCACCCCATGCTTCAACAACCCCGAGGTATTCTCCCTGAAGCTGGTAGATCATACCCGCTTGGGATTGCGACGTGTAGGTTTTGGCACAAGCGAACGAAGGATACCCAAGTGATAAGATCGACACGGTTGCAACGACTAGCATGGAAGGTAGGCAACGAATCATGGTTTAAGTTCTCTCCGAACTGGGCTAGGGTTTATTCACGTAGTCGAGGGGGTTACTTTTTATACCAGATGCTGGATGATCTTTTCTGCCAAGTTCACGAAGTCGTCTGCATCTTTTGGTGCCGACAGAAATCGCGGGACTTTATTGGCATCTTCCGTAGACCCGATCGGATACGCCCCGATCCGAGTCCAAGCCATATCGTAGACGGTATAGGAGACGCTCAGACCTTTGGCGATCGAGTTTACTTCCCGTTGCAAATCGAAAGCGGTAACGGCGGCGTTCAAAAAGATGGAAGTGGTGATCAGCCAGTCTCGATAGCGTTTGTGCTTTTGGATTTTCGTGCCGTGAACCTGCTCTAACGCTCGGGCTGCGCCTCGGACCGAAAGCATGATTCGGTCGACGAGCGATCGTACAGCGTGGCTGGATGCGATTTCTGTAAAATTTGACGGGGATAAATAGATATCGACAGCTGCGGTTACGGCTCCGCATCCGGTATGACCCAACACGACTACGCTTTGGATGGTCGATCGGAGATGGGTTGCGGCGTAGTCGACGCTGCCCAGGCACTCGATACCGAGTACGTTGCCAGCAACACGCACGACGAACAGGTCGTTGGCGGAACAGTCCAGGATATGTTCGATGGGAACGCGTGCGTCCGAACACCCCATGACCATCGCGAACGGAGCGTGCGCCGGCTCGAGTCCGCTGACAATCGGTACACCAAGCTTCACAGGATTCATGGGGATAATCATCGGCGGATGCTGCTGCTCTCCCGTTCCAATAGCTTGCAAATGCGCAACCGTCGTGGCAAAGCGGTCATTGCCCGACGCTAAGACTTTGAGGGCCTCTTTGTTCGATTTGGGCTGCTTCCATTCGATCGGAGCGTTTGGATCGAAGCGATAAACGATGTCCAAGGTTGATCAAACACTTTCTTGAGCGTTGAGATGGGCTGGTTAGCTACGTGAATATCTTGCGGCCAAAAGACGAGAATTGCTAGCGTGCCAACCGCGTTCTCGGAGGAATTGGCAAAGTAGTCAAGATCCGTAATTCATGCTGAGTTGGTACTTCAGGAATCAATAGTAGGATCGTTAAAAGCCGAAGGAAGGGAAAGGTGGATTCCTTTTGGCCCTTTTTCAACGCAGTGGCGGTTCTGGGATGAGTGAGAAAACTCTTAAACGGAATTGGATTCGAGACAGTCTAAGGTGGTCGTGCTTGGCAGCCTTTGCCGGGACGGTCACGGGTACGTCGCCTGGCTGTAATCGAGCCCACTATCGTACTCGGGCCGACCAAGAAGTTACAAAACTCATCGACGAGAAAATAGCGGACTCTTGCTCGCCCGCTGTTCGAAGCATCGCGGTCGATCGCGAGTCTCGAATGTTCGATCCGTTCAATCCGGATCGCCCACCCATGCCGGAGGACGACATGACGGCGGCCGAGTACATGAAGGTACTCAACGGGAAAAAACATTACCCCTTATGGGATGTCAACGGAAGAACCAATACCGCGGAGAATCCTATCTGGTGGCAGTATATGCCCCTGGACGCACGCGGCGTACTGGTTTTAGACGCAGATGCCGCGGTGAGGACGGCTGTTTTGCACAACATTACTTACCAATCCGAAATCGAGACTCTTTATCTTTCGGCGTTGGATGTCAGCACAGAACGGTTCTTTTTGGGCAATCAGCTTTTTGCAGGCTATGGCGCGTCCTATACGGCAGACGGTGCGCTCCGTCGAGGCGGAGGCGGGTCCAGCCGATCCGCTTTGAATGCAACGACATCGTCACGTGGGGCACGCGGTTTAGCGTTACAGCGCCAATTCACCAATGGTGCAGATTTGATCATCGGCTTTGCCAATTCGATGACTTGGCAATTGGCTGGGCCCGATACGCAAACCGCCTCAACACTTTTGGACTTTAGTTTGATCCAACCCCTGTTGCGCGGTGGCGGACGGGACGTGATCATGGAACGGCTGACGTTGGCCGAACGAACACTCCTTTACAACGTGCGCGCCTTTGAACGCTACCGAACCGGTTTTTACATGACCGTGACGGTTGGTCGTCAAGCGGAACCTGGGCCAACCCGACGTGGTGGATTGTTTGGTGGTGCTGGGCTTCAAGGGTTCACGGGGCTCGGTGGCGGTTTCGGTACCGTGGGAACCGTGCAGAACAACAATGCTGGTGGGTTCGGCGGCGGAGGTGCCGTTCCGCTGGTTGGCGGATTTTTGGGCCTCGTCCAGAATCAGTTGCAAATTCGCAACGCCGAGGAAAACGTAGCGCGTCAAAAAGAAAATTTGTCTCGTTTTGAAGACACCTTGCGAGAGCAGCTCCTCATCATCCCCGCGACTCAAGAAGCGATTCCAAGCCAGCAATTGCAGGTGGCACAAGCAAGACAGTCGTTGATCTCCTCGCAAGCCACGCTGTTGCAGTTGCGCTTTAGCTACGAGCAATCGATGGACAATTTCAAGGGTACCTTGGGCTTGCCCCCTTACGTCTGTATCGAGATCAAAGATCCAATTCTCGACCAATTCAATCTGATCAGTGTCGAGCTGAGGGAACAGCGGGATAAGGTTTCCGAACTACGGACCAGGATCGGCGATAGCAATAGCAAACTGATCGAGCAAAGCCCAACTCAGATCGATAAAGTCACCAGTTCGAAATTCCGATCCTCCACTTGGAACAGCGACACCACCGCCTCGATCAGCGAGGTTCGAGCGCGAATCGATCAACTCGAAACCTTGAGGCAAAGTCTGCTGAACAGAGATTTCCCGCAAATCAGACAGGACATAGCCAAGCTGCAAAGCGTTTCCGGAGCCCGTGAGATAGAACTGGCTCGACTGCGGCAGATTTACGAAAGTGAGAAGTCCACGGTCTGCAACCTGTTGCCGACCGAGTCTTTGGACATCGCATTGCTCGACGCTGGCGAAATCAAAACGTTGCCGGAGACCTTGACCATTGACCTCGACAAAATCGAAAAGCGATTTCGCGAGCGTGAAACCAAGGTTAAGACGTTGGACAAAGAGCTGGAGAAGATGCTAGGCCAACGGGACGAAAAGGACGGACGCAAGCTGTTCGATCAAATTCGCAGTCAGGCGATCCTGCCTAGCCAAAGCATTCTGGCAGAGTTTTCAGAAGACGTTCTGGCGCTTCAGGTATTGCAAGCCCGCGCGCGGATTGAAAGCGTCGTACTGCCGCCGGTCGATCTGATGCCTGAAGAAGCTGTTGAGATTGCCAAGGTGAATCGTTTGGATTGGATGAACACACGTGCTGGTTTGGTGGACTCCTGGCGATCCATCGAATTGGTCGCGGATAATTTAGAAAGTTCGCTCGATGTGGTGTTCTCAGGTGATATTCAAAACGCGAACGACAATCCGTTATCGTTGCGAGGTAGGACGGGTCGACTGCGGGCCGGTTTGCAATGGGACTCACCTCTAACGCGAATGCAGGAACGCAATCAGTACCGACAAGTCCTGATCGAGTACCAACAAGCGAAACGCTCTTATTACCGGTTTGAGGACGGTATCTGGCAAACGCTTCGCTCGGAGTTGCGCAACATCCGATACAACCAGTACAACTTTGAACTGCAACGCTATGCGGTCCGGGTGGCCGCACAGCAGATAACCATCAATGAAGACCTGCGACAAATCCGGGAAAATCTTGGTTTAAGTTCGCCAACCGCAGCCCGAGATAGTGTTTCCGCCTTGCAAGATTTGCTTAACGCGCAGAACACGTTTCTAGGAGTATGGGTTTTCTACGAAGCACAGCGTCGCAATCTGGATCAAGATCTGGGTACCATTCGAGTGGATGATAGCAACATCTGGGTCGATCCAGGCTCGATCACGTCCGCCGCCTATGGTTTTGGCGGAGGCGCGGATGCGAATTCCCAGATGCTATGGTCCGAGGACGGACAGCCTTTGGAAGCAGTTCCACCTGTCATGATGGACATGTCTCCTGTCGAACTCCAACGTGGACCAGGGGTGATGGCGAGACCCACCACTCCCATTAAACTCTGATGCTTTTAGGCAATCGACATGGATTTGAACGACGAAGATGCGCTCTCACTCCTTCCCTTCGGCGCAGAGCATTTTATGCGTCGCGCGATCGAAATGGCGCAGCAGGCCGCCGCCGAGGATGAAGTGCCAGTCGGGGCAATCATCGTCCACAAGCATCAGATCATCGCGGCGGCCTACAACCAACGCGAGCACTTGTCCGATCCCACCGCCCACGCGGAGATGATTGCGATCACGCAAGCGGCTGCGCATCTAAAATCGTGGCGACTCATCGATTGTGAGTTATACGTGACGCTCGAACCGTGCCCCATGTGCGCCGGTGCGATCCTGCAATCGAGAATTCCGCGAGTCATCTACGGTGCCATCGATCCCAAAGCAGGAGCAGTAGAATCGCTGTTTCATTTGCTAACCGACCCGAGATTAAACCACCGTTGCGAAGTGCTCGGTGGTGTACTGGGTTTGGAGTGCGGTCGAATCCTCACACAATTTTTTGAGGAAAAGCGTCGACTCGGCAAAAAATAGAGCGTTAGCCCGGGGGGCAATCTGCCGCGAGGCAAGAGACCAATCCTCTTGCCTCGCTTCAGCAAATTGATTGCGGAAACTAGTCCGAATCCGAGCGTTTGGGCGGAGCAACTTTTCCAGTTGCAGCACTGTCTTCCGGAGGTCTGGGGGCGATTTGTTCTGGTTTGATGGCCTGAGCGTTTCCGCCACCACAACCTACCATCGCACCGCCTACCCCTGCGAAAATTGCCAACAAAACGAAGAACCTAATATCTTTATGACTCAATGGAAACCTCACAAATAGATTAGTCATGATCAACTGGCTAGGACTTAGAATTCTTGAACAACGCCGCCGTCGTTCATACCGTTAGCTTGCAACCATGTAGTCCCATCGATCGTTGCGCTAACACCCCTCACAGAACCATCTGCCAATGCAAAATTGACAAGCCCCGTATGGTTGCTAGAAAATTCGAACCAATTGTCTTCACCCAGAAGCCAAGTGGTCGAGGCTGGTAAAGTGACGGCAGAGATCCATAGATAGGTCGTTGGCGCTGCCGGCGTACCAGAGGTTCCGCCTCGATTTTCGCCGAACGCAAGGCAATTGCTTAAGCCGTCTCCAATGGCCGAGAAACTGGTCGTAGAGCGATTCCTGAAAATCCCTTGCCATCTTCCAGACTCGACGTCAGGTCGGCCATGACAGCCGGCGTAGTTGGTTCGTCCCAAGCGATCCACCGGCCAGTTTCCAGCCACCGAACCAATGAAGCCTTCGATGGTCACGCCAGTACCGGTGGCTGACGTACCGCGAACGTGTGCTCGAGTCCAAACGGATGACGGCGACTTGGCATCAGACGGGCACATCAGGCCAGGCAATTTGTATTGAGCCAGGATCCATGGGTCCGTCGCACCCGCGTAAAGGGATGCCGTGGTTGCAAACCATCGCAAATCCTGTCCGGATTGGGCCAAACGATCTACTCTTACGAGATCGGCCGGAAACTGACTGTACAACGAAGTCTGCTCCATGAATGGCAGCAGGTATACAAAGACGCTGTAGTACTGTTGGTTTCCTGCAGATCCGGACGCGAGAAAAGGATTTGTCCGGGCTGGTCCCAGGTACCCTGGCGGAGCTCTTTTGAAAGCACTTTCAAAGTTGTGCAACGCCAACCCAAGCTGCTTCATATTGTTTTGGCAGCTCATCCTGCGAGCAGCCTCGCGAGCCGCTTGCACAGCTGGCAACAGCAGTCCAACCAAGATTCCGATGATCGCTATCACGACCAACAATTCCACAAGAGTGAACGCACTCCGCCCCACGGATTTCTGAAATGACTTCTTCATCAACTATCCCTCACCAAAAGAAAACAAAAAATATCAATATCTGCAAAGTCTTAAGGGGGAGAGGACCTCTGACGCGACAAATTAAGAATCCCTTAAATGTAAACAACTATCCAGCAGACTTCAATAAGGCTGGTGCTAACGATCCTGAGGCTTGCGTATGTGCGTGGGTTGAATTGCAAAATTGCTGCCCTAGAGATATGAATTTATGGAAAACTAAGATCCATTGCAATCTTTGGTTGAAAATCTCAGCTTCTAGAAGATTGCGCATCTTACACGCGCTCTCGTTCCCAAGCTCCAGCTTGGGAACGCCGTCCTCGAAGCTCTGCTTCGGCGCCCAGCGTCTGCGTCCAGCCTAACGCATGACGTCTTCAGCACTGCTGAGACGGCCAAGGTTCCCATTTTGAGACGTTGCCGTTCCGGGAAGCGGGAGCTTCCAGAGTGTGCGTTCCCAAGCTGGAGCTTGGGAACGAGCTGAACAGCTTCGAATGGTACGTCGGAGCGACCTCGGCGTGTCGAAATAGTGGCTAGTTTAGATTGGAGTCGAAAAAAGAAATTTTTGACACGGCCCATAGCTCGGCAGATCTAGCGCTGGCGAGATTCTGTTGCTATCGACTAGAATGGGAATCAGAATTCCCATCCTCCCCCCACCACCCCCAAGAAACGAACCCCTTGAGCCCATCGCATTTCAGTCGTCGCAGTTTTCTGAACAGCACCGTCTCGGCGGGCGTCGCCGCAGGTCTGGCTCAAGGAGGATTTTTCTCCTCGCCAGCACATGCGCATGAAACCAAGAAGCTAGGTGTGGCGTTGGTTGGATTAGGAAGTCTCAGTACCAACCAAATCGCCCCGGCTCTTGCTAAAGCCACCCATTGCAAATTGGCGGCCATCGTCACGGGAACACCGGAAAAGGAAAAAGTTTGGGGCGAAAAGTACGGAGTTGGACGCGACCATATCTACAACTACAACTCCTTTGACAAAATCGCTTCAGACGACTCCGTCGATTTGGTCTATGTGGTATTGCCAAACAGCATGCACCCAGAGTTTACAATCCGCGCGGCCAAAGCCGGAAAACATGTGCTATGTGAAAAGCCGATGGCAAACAGTGCGTCCGAGTGCCGCGAAATGATTTCGGCTTGCAAGGCGGCAGATCGCAAGTTGGCCATCGGATACCGATGCCAATATGAGCCTCATCATCTCAAGTGCATGGAGATGACTCGCAACAAGGAATTGGGCGCGATCAAAATGATCGAAGCTGGCTTTGGATTCAAGATTGGCGACCCAAAGCAATGGCGGCTTCGAAAGCCTTTGGCTGGCGGAGGAGCCCTGATGGATGTCGGCGTTTACGCTCTTCAAGCCTGCCGCTACTTGACTGGCGAAGAACCATCCTGGATCACTGCACAGGAAACGAAAACCGACGCGATCAAATTTGCTGAGGTAGACGAATCGATCACTTGGCTCATGCAGTTTCCATCAGGCGTTCTAGCATACTGTAGCACCAGTTACAACTTCAACGGCCTCAACCGGTTCAATGCCTTTACCGAAAACGGTTTCGTTCGAATGGACCCAGCCTTCAGTTACTCGGGCAATCGTATGGAAACTTCCAAAGGCAAAGTGGAGTTGGAGTCGACTGACCAATTTGCTGTCGAGATGGACGAGTTTGCCAAGTGTATTCTAGAGAATAGACCATCCAAGGTTTCGGGCGAAGAAGGGCTCAAGGATCTACTGGCTGTCGAAGCGATCTACCAATCGATTGCAACGCGATCTTCTGTCAAGGTCGCGGTGTAGCATGGCGATTCGCGAACCCCACCCAGGGATCGATGGATCGACTCGAGAACCTGCGGATCAACCGCGAATGAGCCCTGATTTGGCGCTTCGGAACGAATCGGATCCCGAGGTTTGTCTCTACCCGACCGTCGGCTATCCGATTGCATCGGGTGACCTTTGGCGAATTCAAATTCAGGGTCGCATTTCGCATCCGGCCCCTGCCACTTTTGGCAAACGGTTGATGATTAGAGGCTTGATTCGTGCACTGAGCGTCCCCTCGGCCATCGCGGAGGGGGATCTCTTTCGCAACCGCATTCAAGGATTTGTGGCGGCGCCGATCGTTGGTACACGTGTCCAAGTCGAACTTGCTGGCCAACTCTATGTTCTGCGCAGGAAGTCCAAGGCGAGTGGACTATTTACTTGCAAGCTGGACTTGCCGACAAAGCAGCTGGAATCCTTTAAAACATACGGCACTTTTCCCAAAATTAGCGCCGGTCCCGAATTGGATTGCTATCAGAAATGGGATATCGGGCTTGGGCAAAATTGCAGTTCCGTTTTTCTGGCCGAACGAAAAGGGATTAGCGTTATTACCGACATTGACGACACGATCAAGATCACCGAGGTGAATAGCCGTCGGCGAATGTTGATGCGCACCTTTGCAGAACCCTTTGAGGCGATTGACGGCATGTCAACCGCCTATCGACGATGGGCCGATCAGGGAGCTCTTTTTCACTACGTGAGCAGCAGCCCCTGGCAGATCTACGGGGCGATCCATCGGTTTCTCGTCGAAGAGGATTTTCCCATGGGTAGCATGCACTTGAAATGGTTCCGGCTTAGGGATCAACTTTTTAAGCGTTGGCAAATCCTGCGTCGCAAAAGTAAGGGAGGGGTAATTCGGACACTCATGCGACGACTGCCCGAAAGGATGTTCGTGCTGGTGGGTGACAGCGGAGAACGCGATCCTGAAATCTACGCAAAGTTAGCAGCCAAGTACCCAACCCAAGTAGCGCGCATCTGCATCCGACAGATCGATGCGAACCCACTGGATGCGGAGCGACTCGATAAGATCTATCGCCGCTATGGCATGACGGTTCCGATTCAGGTGTTCGCAAACCCTTTTCAACTAGGCGATCTTGTACACAAGTGAATATCCCTACAGCAGCACGCGTTCGGGAAAACTATTTGTCCGTAAAGGAACGTGTAACGGAGGCCACTAAACGTTCGTTGCGGTCGGAAGCCGAAGTTAGCATCGTCGGCGTGACAAAGTATTTTGACGCAACGGTGGCTGGCTGGTTGTACGAAGCCGGCTGTCGAGACATGGGCGAAAGCCGACCTCAAATGCTCTGGGACAAATCCGCCGCGATGGCCGATCGCGAGGTTCGGTGGCACATGATCGGACATGTGCAACGAAACAAGGTAAAACGAACGCTACCACTCCTCCAAACGATGCATTCGCTGGATTCGCAACGATTACTGGATCAAATTGTTACCGACGTTGGGAACCGACCCGAACCGCTTCAGCTCCTGTTGGAGGTGAACATTTCGGGTGAACCCGACAAAACCGGCATCCTCGTTGCGGACGCGGAATTGCTTTTGGAGCGATGGACAAAGCGAAGCGACCCAAACAACAACCTTGAGATAGCTGGGTTGATGGGTATGGGGAGTCTGAGCGGCGGAGCAGACCAAGCGCGGTGTGAATTCGAATCCTTGAGGCTCCTTCGAGATAGATGGTCCATTCGCTTCGGAATGCCTCTTCAAGAACTTTCGATGGGTATGAGCAACGACTTCGAGATCGCAATCGAACAGGGAGCGACCATGGTACGAATTGGATCGGTCTTGTTTCAGTAAGCTCGCGTCGGTACTCCAGGTTAGTAATTGGGGAATTGGAAAATTGTCTTCGACAGCCTGATCGGCCCCCAGGATTTTTGTTCTTTTCTATCGATTGGTTGACTTGCTCACGCAGGACTATCATACTTCTTCGTATGGCTCTCTTTAGCGGTAAATACGGTTAAGCAGGCAGTTGAAGCCATGCCCGAACTGGCGGTCGGTGCGCCCCTATAGCGTTTCTCAATCGAAACATAGAGCAACATGACGGCCAAAAGTCCACGTACATCCTCACGAAGCAATCCCCCACGCAGACGGCATGCGATCGAACAACTTGAGGCCAGACAACTCTTGGCGGCTCTCATCGGAGCTGACTATCAAAACATTTGGAAGCCAACCGATCCTACTGCTGTTCCTGCCGGGATAGAGAGCAGCGTTCAGGCAGATAGTTTTCAGCTTTTCTCGTTGAGTACCGAAACCGTTCGTTCGATGCTTTCGAATGTTCCCAGCAGTATCGATGACGATCCCACAAACGATACGATCCTTCGTATCCCGCGACCGGACGGTGGTTTCGAGCGGTTCAGTATTTTCGTTTCAGCGATCATGGCCCCGGAGCTTGCGGCGAAATTCCCGTCGATTCAGACCTATGCAGGTCAAGGGCTAGACAACCCATCGGCAACACTTCGATTCGATCTCACTCCGAAGGGGTTTCATGCTCAGGTACTATCGCCTGACGGAAGCTACTACATCGACCCCTTTGCTAATGTCCCAAGCGATTTTGTAGCCGTTTATTCGGGCAGCGCTGCCCGGAGCAATACGGGCTTTCAAGAGCTTAGTCCCCCTATCGACTTAGGAAATGAAAGCAAAGCTTCTTCCGCTCCGCGACAAGGAGGTACCGGTTCTGTGCAATCGAGAAGCGGTGCAACCCTTCGGACCTACCGGCTCGCAGTCGGGGCAACGGGCGAATACACTATTTTCCACGGTGGTACCGTTGCGCTGGGCATGGCAGCGATCGTCACTGCTGTGAATCGCGTTTCGGGCATCTACCAAACCGAACTCTCGATTGCGTTCCAATTGGTAGCTAACAACGACAGAGTGGTTTACACGGATCCAGCAACCGACGGCTACACCAACAACAATGGCTTCACGATGCTCGGCGAGAATCAAGCCAAGTTGGATGCCATTATCGGCAACGCGAACTACGATATTGGCCACGTTTTTTCGACCGGTGGCGGTGGAGTGGCATCGCTGGGGAGTGTTGGCATCAACAGTAGAAAAGGCCAGGGAGTATCAGGTCAGCCGGCCCCCATCAATGACGCTTTCTCCGTCGACTATGTTGCTCACGAAATTGGGCACCAATTCGGAGGCAATCATACCTTCAACGGTTTGGTTGGCAACTGCAGCGGAGGTAATCGGAACGCACTAACCGCTTATGAACCGGGCAGCGGGACCACCATTCAGGCCTACGCGGGTATCTGCGGGACCGACGATTTGCAGCCAAATAGCGATCCCTACTTCCATTCGGTCAGCTTAGACGAAATGGTTGCCCACGTGGATACGGTCATTCCGAACGTCGGGAACCGTACACCGACCGGCAATAGTATCCCGTTGATCAGCGCTGGAGTGGATTATGTGATCCCCGCCAGAACCCCTTTCGTTCTGACTGCGGTGGGA
>Ga0105044_10003426_pt1 | contig 21787 bp, 16 predicted proteins | sample MAT01_FD_78092 | JGI IMG/M metagenome (GOLD analysis project Ga0105044, IMG submission 78092) | Freshwater microbial communities from Lake Fryxell liftoff mats and glacier meltwater in Antarctica - MAT-01 | ecosystem: Environmental > Aquatic > Freshwater > Ice > Liftoff microbial mat | place...
ACCTAGGCCCGCCCACCCCGCCTTCACCAGCCGAAACACTGGCCCGGTTAAAAGCAGTGGTGCTCCAGAGCGCGCAGACCTCACGCCTTTTCGGTGTGGATTTTCTACCCGTGTATCGTTCAGGAGTGCTCGGCGTAAGCTTTGCCGAATCGGTGACCGATGAAGTCGTAAGCGATCAACCTCTCGCCCAGGCCCCCGCAAGCCCGGAGACTTTAATTAAGAACTCAGCCGCCAACGCGCGCGCTACAACGCCCCGCGCCGCAGCCCATCCATCGGCCGCGTCGCACGATGCGCTTCCCACCTCAAGACCCACCGCGGCCAAACGCGCGAAAGATCAACAGCCGCCATTACTTACGGTTGAAATCCCAGCCCCTCCCCGCGCTGAGTGGAATGCCACCGTTCCCGCCGCGGTCGCAGCGGCCCGAACGCCCGAGCAGCGAGCCGAGTCGATGGCCGCGCTGCTCGCCAAATACGAGTCCGACGCTCCGCACAAAGCCTTCGATACGCCTCACACCACCATCGTCTGGGGCGAGGGCGATCTGAACGCGAAGATTATGTTCATCGGTGAAGCGCCCGGTGAAGAAGAGGACAAATCCGGACGGCCGTTCGTCGGCCGCGCGGGCGCGCTGCTCACCAAGATGATCGCCGCAATTAATATTAATCGCAGCGACGTCTACATCGCCAATGTGCTTAAGGTCCGCCCCCCCAACAACCGCACACCCACCCCCGCCGAATCAAACATAAATGCGCCATACCTTTACCAGCAGATCGCCATCGTCGGCCCGCGCGTGATCGTCACGCTCGGTCTGCCCGCCACCAGGCTCCTCCTCCAAACGCAGGAGACAATGGGCCAGTACCGCGGCACGTGGGCCGCGATCACCCTCCCCGATGGCCGGGTTATCAGCGTCATGCCCACCTACCACCCCTCCTATGTGCTTCGAACCTACACCGATGAGGTGCGGGCCAAGGTCTGGGCGGACCTAAAACTTGCCCTCACTAAGGCCCAGTAAGCAGACCCGCAGCCAAACCGCTTCGCCCGCATACGCGGCCACCGTGCCGACCGCCGCAGCAGGCCCCAAACCGCCTTAAAGATAGTGTTTTACGACCCGACTGCGTTGCCAAGCGAGCAATGCAGCTCGCCACGCCAAACGACTTTCCCCCCGATCCTCGGTCACAGCCCAGGCGGGTAGAGCCGCACGTGTTGCGCTACCCTTTGGGAGCCTCGGCGTACCCATGATTGTTAACCAGTCTTTCCGCAGTTAATTACCATGCCCATCACCACCGCATACACCGCGAAGATAGATTATCTCTCGATTCTTGACGAGCACGGGGTGCTCGATGAGAAACTAGCGAAAGACACCCTGCGCGACGACGAGGTTCTTGAGCTGTACCAGTTCATGTGCCGGTGCCGTTCGCTCGATGAGACTGCATTCAAGCTCCAACGCTCGGGCCGCATGGGAACCTATCCGCAGAACAAAGGCCAGGAAGCCGCGGCGATCGGCTCTGGGTACGCCGCCAAACGCGGCGTCGATTGGCTAGTCCCCTGTTACCGTGAAAATGCAGCGCTGTGGATGCACGGCCTGCCCATGCATTATATTTTGTTGCATTGGATGGGTGACGAGCGAGGAAATCAGATTCCCGAAGGCGTCAAGATGACCCCGCTGTGCATCCCCATCGGCACCCAGATGCTCCATGCCACTGGTATCTCGTGGGCCATGAAGATGCAGAAGATCCCCGCGGTAGCCATTACTTACTTTGGTGACGGCGCTACCAGCGAAGGCGACTTCCACGAAGCCATGAACTTCGCGAGCGTCTTCCAGACGCCAACGGTCTTCTTCTGCCAGAATAACCATTGGGCAATCTCCGTGCCGCGCGAAAGCCAGATGGCCAGCGAAACCGTCGCGCAGAAGGCGCTCGCGTACGGCATGCCCACCATCCAAATTGATGGTAACGATCTCTACGCCGTGTACAAGGCAACCAAGGAAGCCGTCGACCGCGCACGCGGCGGTGGGGGGCCCTCCTTCATCGAAGCTGTGACTTATCGCCTTGCCGATCACACCACCGCCGATGATGCTCGCCGCTACCGCGATGTTAAGGAAGTGGAGGCCTGGGTAGGCCGCGACCCGGTCATCCGTCTGCGCAAGTACCTTACCACCAAGGGGTTATGGAACGATCAGAAGCAGTCCGATCTTGATGAGGCTTCCAAGATAATGGTGACGCAAGTGGTGCGAGAAGCCGAAACCATCGCGAAGCCCAACGTAACTGATATCTTTGACTTTACGTACGCGACGCTCCCCCCCGAGCTCGCCCGACAGCGCCAGACCATGCAGACCCACTCGCTGGGCCAGTCGCCCGAGCAAGCTGGCTTGGCCACGGAAAGATAGCCTTTGGTTTGTTAAGTTAACTTGGATCACTGCGCTGCTGCTGCGCTTTGAGGTGCAGGTGCGGCGTGCATCAGCAGCTTGGTAAGTGAAAGACTTTAGCCACTCCTGAACCCCTAGAGCTTAATAGGTAGGAAGCTCTCCGTCGGTAATCCGGTCGCACCGCTGATCGGGGACGGATTCGCCCCTCCGTGCGACTGCTGTAGCCGCTCCCCTGTTCTATCCTTGGCTCTGCCAACCACCGCGCCCAAGCCGCTCCGCCTCCTGGTTATACTGCCCAACTGGGTCGGCGATGTTGTCATGGCCACGCCCGCGCTCCGTTTACTCCGCGACAACCTCAAGGGCTCGTTCATCGGTGCCCTCTGCCGCCCCGGTCTGGACGAAATTCTTGAGGGGAGCGATTTCTTTGACGAAATGCACATCGAACGCGGCGGCGGAGTCTTCGGGCCAAAGTTCATGGCGGCTAAGGTGCGGCCGCGGCGGTACGAGGCCGCGCTGCTACTTACAAACTCTTTCTCGACCGCGCTCGTCGCCCGCATCGCGGGCATCCCCAGGCGGCTTGGTTACAACCGCGATGGCCGAGGTTTTCTGCTCACCGATAAGCTGATCACCCCGCAACGCGGCGATGGTGCGTGGGCGATTATTCCCGCCTGTCGGTATTATTACGATGCCGCCGAGAGCCTGCTTCACCATGAGCAGCCGCGGTACAACGCCCTCTCCAACACGCCAATTCCCCTCGCCTTCGCGCCCAATGTTAAACTGGAGCTGGCCTGCTCGCCTCGCCAGGTCGAATCAGGTCAGCGATTGCTCATGCTCGCCGGACTAGCCCCCGGCACACCCTTCGCGGTCTTGAACCCCGGTGGCAACAACCCCGCCAAACGCTGGCCCCCCCAGCGGTTCGCGGCGGTCGCGGATTACTTACATCAAAAATATAATTTAATATCGCTGATCAACGGCTCCCCCGCCGAGGTGCAAGTGGTGCAGGAGGTGGTGCGGTGCTGCCGCGTTGCCTCGCCCGTCGCGCTCCCCCTGCTCACGCCCATGACCCCGATTACACCCGTTACGCCCGCCACGCCGCTGACTTCCCCATCGCCGCTCTTAACCCTCTCGACCTTGAAATATATCGTTTCCCGGGCGAAAATCATGATCACCAACGACACCGGCCCCCGGCACATCGCCGCAGCGCTGGGAGTTCCCATCGTAACACTCTTCGGCCCCACCGACCACCGCTGGACGCTGATCCCGACCACCGCCCCCGATGAGATCATCACCGCCGACCCGCTCTTGCCGGATTATCTCTCCGCCAACGATCACCCGGAGCGCTGCGCTATCGTTAACATTACGACGGAGCGAGTAACCGAGGCCATCAACCGGGTTTTGGGCCAAGCCTGAATGCTTACCCGCCGACCATTACTTATCAATTAGGTTCATCTCGATCAGCCGTGCCCGTATCGCCGCACGCAGCAGTTGCGCCGTCTGCCGGTACTCTTCGATCGGTCCGCCGATGGGATCGGCGATATCTACCCCCGCCGGGTCCAGCAGTTGGACATTTTTGGAAAGCTCGGGCGATATCAAGGCCTGAAGCGTTCTCAGGTGTGCCTTGGTCATAACAAAGACGCGTTCAGCACCGCGCACCATCGCCTCATCAACGAGTTTACTTTTGTGCCGCGCCGCCTCGATGCCCAATGATGCGAGTGCCTCGCGCGCCTCGCCGGTCATCGGTGCGCCATCACTCGCGGCGACGCCCGCGGAGCTGACAGTGGCGGGACCCAAGCCCTCCGCCGCGAGCAGATCGCGCGCGATCATCTCGGCCATCGGGCTTCGGCAGGTGTTTCCGGTGCAGACAAAAACGATTGAGGACGACATTGTCCTCTTAATATAGTCCTCGCTTACCGCGTCCGTCCGAACCGTCCGGTATGAACGGGTATCAAGTGTGATCTGCGAAGATGGGCGACCGTAAATCGTCGGCCCAGAGTCCACTACGGCGTCGATTCCCAGGCTAGCAGCGAGCTCACGGATATGAACCGGCAGGCGGACACCATCGCCGAACGCGGGGCCAAGCGTGGCGATCCGTTCAATTACGACGGGAAAGTCCGCCGCGTTTAAGATCGAGGCGGCGTCCGGATCGCTGGGGACCCGCACCGACCAGGTATCACCAGTTTGAATTACGCCTTCGGCCACATTCAGCCGCGCTAAAGCGTTTGTCGAAGCGGGCCGCGGCACGCTCAATGTAACTCGGATAGGCCCAGGGAGCAAGCGATCAAAGACGCGGCGTGCTATCGGCGATCGCAGCCCGAGCGTTTCTATTACGATCGCTCCGCTGGGGGCGTGCCAGGTACACGATGGTACAGCGTGCGGCAGCCCCACTTGAGCAACGATGGTGTCGCGAAGGCGGGCCACCGCCGCGGGGTTCGCGGCGTTCACCGCAACCCCATAGAGCGTCTCCGTAGGCATAATAACTAGCCCGCCCTGGCGCAAGGCCTCAACGGCCCTCCCCAGAGCACCGCGGGGCAACGTTCGTTCTGATTGACTTGGCTTGGGTTGCACGAGGTGTTGGTGTTGGTGGTGGTGGTGGTGGGGGAGTCGGCTCGGCGATATATAATATTACAATATCAGTCTTTGATGATCGAGAGCATGGAGATGACGAATGTAAGCGTTACAGCGTTATGGATGAAGTGGCCCGCCATGGGAGCTATCAGCGACGACCGCCACTCGCGCACGAGTGCGAAGCCAAAGCCAAGGCAGATCACCGGCCCCAGCAGCAGGGGATCATAACCGTGCATCGCGCCAAAGAGAATCGCGCTGATCGCGGCGCACAAGACCACCGGCAGGCGGGAACGTAAGTGTCGGTACACTCCCCCTCGGAAGACCGCTTCCTCTACCAGCGGTGCCCAGCACGTGGCGAGCACAAAGAACATAACTAATTCCAGGGTGCTCGCGTTGATAATTATATCAAGGATCGGATTACTCGGCAGTTGCGGCGCGCTCCCGCTTGCACCTCCACCCCCCAACCCGCCGCTCAAAATCGTCTGCTTGATGTTGACCGCCAGCACGGTTAGCAGCAGTACAACCGCGTAAATAGGGAGCAGCGCAAGATAAGCTCCGATCCCGCAGGCGATCTCCTTGAAAACGCCCCGGCCCTTGTCCCAGCCCAGGCGCTCCGCGAAGTCACGCCACGTCATCGACCCTCGCCAGAGCGGCCAGAAGCACAAAGGCACCAAGAGCCACTGAGCGGCGAGCTTCCAACGTAAGTCTTCTGCGGCCGGTTTACCCAACGTGATGCCCAGCAGCAAAGGCAAGCCCAAGCTCACCAGCAAAAAGCCAGCCACGAACACCGGTAACATCTCGATGTAAACACTACCCCCCGGCAAAGGACGGACGAACCGGGGTTTGAGTCTCCCGATCCCGCCCAGCACCAACGCGGCGATGAAGCAACCAACCGCTCCCAGGCTACCGACCCCCACGACGACTCCGAGGACGCTGAGCACAATCACCATCCGCTGCCACCCACGCTCAACGGCCTGACGACTTACATCAGTAGAGGGCAGCCCCCGAGCCAGGGCCAGCTTGCCAATCCAGCCGTGATCAGCAATTAATTTAGCTTCCTCGGCGTCATCCAGCGCATCAGCCACCGGAGGCGTCGCCTCCAGCACCTTGCGGAACAACGTAAGTTCAGTCTTTACCAGCGGCGCGAGCGGATATAAGTATCCATCCTGTGTCCTTAACTTAAAAGCCTCATCGGCCTCGAGTGCATCAATCCTGGCAAGTCCCTCGCTGGGTCCGATAAACTCACCGACCAACAACGCGCCCCTGGCCCGATCAACATCCGAGACCGCCTGATCCTGAATCTGCTTACCGATCATTTTCCTGATAGTTTCAACGCCGTCGGGTCCGCCCGTCTCTCGCGCCGCCGCAGCAAGCCGCACCCCCAGCTTCGAAGCCAGGGCCAAGGGGTCGGTCGTCGGAGGTTTCTGCAGCGCGGTCGGTTCCAATCCCGCGGCGGAGTTGCCCGACTGATTCAAAACGAAAACCGCTAAGACGAGAAGAAGCCCCAGCCAAAGCCCGATCCGGGCCGCCCTTTTACTTCCGGGATCTTTGGTCCTGACGTTGCGAACGAGAGCGTTGGAGGGGTCGGGTTTTTTTGGAAAGGTGTCCGGTGTCACTCGGCGAGATGATATGGGGCGAATAAGGCGGACCTCCTCGCACGGGTCAAGAACCTATCGTTAAGGCCAACGCTCGATGTGCCTATGTCTGACAAAACCCAACCCTTGCCTCCATTACAGGAACCCAAACTCTGCACGGTGTGCGGTATCGACTGCACCAACAAGCGGCGGACCAAAGATGCCAAGGGAGGTTATGTCTGCGAAAACTGCATGAAGCGAGTTCAGACGACAGCCTTTGCACTCAAGAATCCTGCCAAGCCGGTTTCCGCCTTAGGTCCGGGTGGGGCTGAGGGTCCGGAAGATAATTCAGTGATGCTGGACATGGGCGGTCGAACGCAGGCGATGGCGGGCGGGAAGGTGTGCCCAAAGTGCGAGCGGGTCATGAACCTCAACGACGCGATTTGCCTAGGTTGCGGGTATGACTTACAACACAGCCGGGCTGTGAAGACCAAGATCGAGCGGATGGAGCGGCCGCCGCAGGGAACCGGGGGAAAATCCTCGCAGAAAGTTCTCTACGCGAGCGTCGCGCTCGCCGCGATTGGAGGGATTGGAGCTTGGATGATGTGGTTCCGGTAAAGAGATCGGACTGCCGAGCGGAGGCCGAACGGCAATATAGACAAAGGCACCTTGCACCCGCGCGGCACGAGCACGACTGGCGGTTATGGCTTTGGCGTGCCGCAGCGGCAGGCAAAGCGATGCTTGAGCCTGCATCGCGCGATTGCTGAATATAAGTAACAAGTTACTTGGGGATTTCGATGAAGCCAAGGCGCACTAGGAAGTCGGTGGCTTCCTGAACCTCTGCCCTCGTGTAGCCGACCATCGCGGAGGGAAGCATCGGCGTGCCCACGAGCTCTGGCGGGTAGAGTGTGGGTTTGTTATCTCGTGTGAGTTCTTGTAATCCGGCGATGACCGCGTCAGTAACCTCAATGAGGCGTAGCGGTTCGATCTGTTCGGGGCGGTTAGCGGGCTGCTTCACGGCGACTTTCCTTTCGTTCCATCCGTTCTTGACCCCTTGTACTACCAGAGGGGCTTACCTTACGCGCGACCACTTTGAGGCTATCACCCTTACGGGTGGATCATCACAGTGTTCGTTGGGAAAACGCCATCGTTGCTTTTATCAGCTCCGACCGCGTTACTTTCCCAAACCGGGTAGCCGGCACTATTCCTTTCGCACCACTTACATCGGGGGATGCACTCTTCTATTGATGAATGCGTGCTACGGACCGCTTAGACGGCGGCTGGCCAAGCCGCAAAGTTTGATGCGAGTTACAGATGGAACCAAGGTCGAAGAAACTGGGGAGAATCTCCCGAGGAGATCGGTGGGTTACAGGGGATGCAACCGAAGATAGCGGGTTGGAAGTGGTTGCGATCAAAGGGTTTACGCCTAATGACCCCTGGTTGTGAATCTATTTGGCACGGTTGGAAAAGCTTGAAATACTCTTCGCACTTGCCTGCACTGGGTTCATAGGACTAGAACTCAAATCCTCGCTCGATTCTCTGTTTCCCTTGCATATTGCCATGAGCAACCTCACCATCGATAAAGTGCTGCAATGCCAGAACTTGCCGAGTCTGCCGGGGGTCGCTATGCGCGTGCTGGAGCTAACACAATCGCGCTCAGTCTCAGCGCAGGAAATAGCTTCGACGATCCAGACCGACGCCGCGCTCACAACAAAAGTTTTGCGTACTATTAACTCGAGCTTTTACGCTCTGCCTACGCCTTGCCCCAGTATTAAGCGTGCGACGAGTCTTTTGGGGCTTAATACAGTAAAGTCGATCGTTCTGGGGTTCTCGCTGGTTGAATCGACGAGGCGGTCGGGGCTTGACAGCTCGTTCGATATGCTCGCGTATTGGAGGCGGGCGGTACACAGTGCAGCGGGCGCCAGGTTAATTGCCCAGAATTTTCAGTTAGCAGATCCGGACGAGGCCTTCATCGGGGCGATGGTTCAGGACATCGGGGTGCTCGCGTTCGCGGCGACGTTGCGGGGCGAGTATGACCGCGCGCTCGTGGGTGCTGGCTTGGACCATGAACGGCATAGTGAGTTTGAGTTTAAGAATCTACAGGTCGACCACATGGAAGTGGGGGCGTTGCTCGCAGAACGCTGGCGACTGCCGCCTCAAATAATTGAATGTATTCGCTGGCATCATCAGCCGGATGGTTGTTCACCTTTGTTCGCGCCGTTGCTCAAGTGTGTGACTGGGGGGATCGCCGCCGCGGCGGTGCTCAACGCCCCGGAGCCGGATAAACGAAAGCTTGGAAACTTTGTGGTGCGGATGCGTCAGGATCATGGGCTTGACGCGACGGCGGCGCGAGAACTGCTCATTCAGATCAACGAGGCGGCGAACCAGTTAAGCCAATCGATGGAGCTCAAGACGGGGGAATCGGCCGACACCTCGCGGATTATGTCGATGGCGCACGAGGCGATGATCGCCACCCAGCAAGAGATAGAGCGAGAGGCGGTAGAGCTGCGTCAACGGAATGAGAACCTGGAACGAAAAAATGCGACCGACGCGCTGACAGGCGCGTTCAACCGGTCGCACTTTGATCGCGAACTGCTTGCGGCGTTTGATGAGGCGACGAAGAACAAAAGTCCGCTTACCGTCTTGTTTAGCGATGCCGATAAGTTCAAAAGTGTAAACGATACGCACGGCCACCAGGCGGGCGACGCGGTGTTGATTGAACTGGCGAAGCGGTTGGGCGACGCGCTGATCGGGGTTGGAATCGTCTGTCGGTACGGGGGCGAAGAGTTCGCCATTATTGTGCCGGGGGCGGACGCCGCACGGGGATCGAAAGTTGCGGAGTTACTGCGGCGGCGGATTGCTGTAGCACCATTTGACATTACGATTGACGGCACAACTAAGTTATCATTGCCGGTGACCATCAGCCTTGGAGTGGCAACGCACCACGCGGGGTCAGAAACCAGCTTTACCAATCACGAACAACTCGTACACGCCGCCGACCTTGGGGTTTATGCTGCAAAGCAGGCTGGCCGCAACTGCGTTCGGGTCGGGTCGCTGGATACACCGAAAGTAGCGGGTGCGGCAATTCGTGTACTTGCGGTAGAGGATGACCCTCTCGCCGCGAGATTGTTGGGATTTGTGTTCGATAAAAGGCGAGAGTTCGCACTAACGTTCTGCGTTACGGGCGAAGAAGCACTTGACAGCATCAGCGGAAGGGACGAGGCGACTCGGCCTCAACTAGTGTTGTGCGACTTGAATCTGCCGGGCATCTCGGGGATTGAGGTTGTCGAGCAGATTCGCGCCAATCCGTTGAGCCGACACATTCTCTGCGTGATGTTGTCGGCGACGAGCGATCCGAAAGTTCAGCAGGCAGCGATCAATGCGGGCGCGACGTTTTTCATACAAAAGAGCGATTTCTGCGGCAACTTTGATAAATGGGTTGATCGGCTGCTCGCACTTGTCCACGCTGCGCCCGCGCGCATCGCGGCGTAACGAGAGGGCGTGGTCGCTCGTTCACTTTCAGTTACTAAAAAATTAACACCGCGCTTGAGCGTCCGCGGTTTTTTAGGAGCAGGGCGAATCTTTGCGGCTCGCCCCGCCCTCGCTATCGATTCTGTCATTTTGCTGTCTGTTATGTTGCCGCCTGACCGTCTTCGTTACCGTCCGTACCGACGAACGACACCCTTGACGATTCCCTGGACCTGGCAAAACTTAACTTTGATCGCTTCGAACTGGGGGTTGGCCGGTTGAAGGCGGATGTGATCTTCTTCCTTGAAAAAGGTTTTGAGGGTCGTCGAACCGTCTGGAAGGAGCGCGACTACGCGGTCGCCGTTTTGGGCAACAGGCGTTCGCTCGATGAGAACATAATCTCCGTCGAGGATGCCTTCATCGCGCATTGAATCGCCCTCGACCTTAAGAGCGAAGGTCGAGTTCTGCCGGTCGGACTTGGGTACCAGAAGATCGGCAAGATCCACCTCGTCTTCGGCGGAAACTTTCTCGATCGGATTTCCTGCGGCGATCTTTCCGACGAGCGGGAAGCGGAGGGGACGAGATTCGTCGGGCACGGCAACGCCTTCCGCTATCGAAAGTGAGCGAGCTTTATTCGCTTCGCGGATGAGAGCACCCTTTTTGATGAGCGCCTCCACGTGTTCAAAGACCGTAACTTTACTGACGCCGATCTCGTCGGCGAGTTCTTGCATGGTGGGGGAGTAGCCACGGCGGACTCGCCAATCGCGGATGAGCTGGAGAATGCGGAGTTGCTTGGGGGTTAAGTTCATTGTAAAATCCTCACATTAGGCCAAACGCGGTGGCGATCAAAGGCGATCACATGGGCACCAGCCCATCGCTTCTTCTACTACATTACCAAACGTACGCCTTGGAGGTTTGGAATGTTCGGTACAAGATAGCAGACTAAGGCCCGCACGTCAAGCACAATGTCAAGATTCTGTATGGATTTCTGGTATGCATCATCCAAACATGGTGAGAGAGTCCTATAACCTGCGTTTTAGGGTGACGAAGGTGCTTCCCTGCCGTCCAATCCGACGGTTCAGTTCTAGGAGCGAAAGTTCTCGGCGGAGAGCAACGACCTCGATGCCTGTGGCCTCGTGCAACTGATCAAAGGTGAGGCCGGAGGGTTCAAGGGGCAGCAGAATTGCCTTCTGAATGTCAGAGAGGCCTAAAAAGGTCTTCTCTTGCTCGGTAGTCGGCTGCTCTTGGGCCTCGGCGAAGAGGGAGGCAGGCTGGGCCGGAAAGCGAGCGGCGAAGGAGCCTCGATGAACATGGTGGGCGGTCTGTTCGAGCCCGTTAATTATATCTGCGGGTTCGGTCACCAGGTGTGCGCCGCCTCGTTTGAGAAGAGAGAGCGTGCCGCGGCTGGCGGGGGAGTCAACGCGACCGGGCAGAGCGAAGACTTCGCGGCCGTGTTCTTCGGTGGCGACTCTCGCGGTGATGAGTGCTCCCGATTGTTCTCCAGCTTCGATTACGAGGGTTCCGAGGCTCATGCCAGAGATGATGCGGTTGCGCGCGGGGAAGTTCTCGGCCTGAGGCGCGCAATCTAGCGGGAGTTCAGAGACGACCGCGCCCTGCGTTGCGATCTGATTGAAGAGGTCGGCATTTTCCGGGGGGTAGACGTGAAGCAAGCCGCAGCCGAGGACGGCGATTGTCCGTCCGCCTGCGGCGAGGGCACCGCGGTGGGCCGCGCTGTCGATGCCGCGTGCACCGCCGGAGACGATGGTGAGGCCGGCGCGGGCGAGTGAGGAGCCGAAGAACTGGGCCTGCTCAAGGCCATAGGCGGTACATTGGCGCGAGCCAACGATGGCGACAGGAAAGCGATCTTCTTCAAGTGAATGTAAAGTTCCACGGACGTAGAGGATTGTTGGCGAATCCGGGAGTACGGCCAGGTGGTCGGGATATCCCGGTTGGCCTTTGGCGAGAATCGTAATATTATGTTCACGGGCGAGCAGGGCCTGTTCGGTGGCTTTTTTCCCGGCTTCCGCAAGGCTCGCGGCGATGCGGTGGCCCTTTAACTCGCCGATTCCGTGGATGCTGCGGAGTTGATCTACCGAAGCGTGGACCGCCGCGGTTGCATCGCCGCCAAACCGATCGATCAGGCGAGTGATCAGGACAGGGCCGAGACCTGTGGCGAAGGAGAGGTGTAGAAGTGCCCGCAAGGGGGGCGAGAGCCCGGCCGAATCTGCGTCCATCGGATGACCCTCCTGGGTGCGATTACTTCAGTTTAACGGGGGTGGGTGTAGGGACGGGGGTGGTGCCTGGGATAGCGGCCTGTGCGGCGAGCACGTAGCCATCGCCGGTGCTGGATTCACCCTGAAAATCTACGATTCGGACGTAAACTTTGATGGGTTCGCCCTTTAGCACGGCGGTTGCGAGGCGTTGTTGGACGACCACCTGCGGATAGGAGAAGGCGGGATTGGGGCGGGTGAGCGAAACATAAGCACCTTGATGGCGATAGCCTTCGAAGAGGCGGTCAAGTTTAAAGCTCCAGCCTGGGGAGGGAGACTCGGCGATTACGACATGGCTGCCTGATTGACCTTCGATCGAGATAGGCGGGCCTGCGTAAGCCTCTTCGACGACTTCTGGGGGAGGTGTCGTGCCGGCGCAGCCAATGGGAGAGTGGAGCGTGCACAAACCCAAGAGCAAGAGGGAGGAGAGGCTGGCGACGGAAGGGCGAGCACGGGATGTCATGGGGTGAAGGGCAGCAACGGTGCGGCGTGGGTTAGCGAGGGGGCAGGAGAGGAGGTTGGTTGAGTGTGGCGCGGCCATGCCCTAGTTTACGTCGCGCGAGAGCGAGTTCAAGTGGGCTGCGGCTGACGCGGCAATTCCCTCGGCAGCTTGAGCGGGCCCGCGGACTGAGGTGAAGAGGTGGGGAAAGGACGGAAAAAAAAGGTGATCAGGCCGGGAAAGACTACTGTTGCGTGCTGGTTTGCCCAAGGCATGGATGCCGGGGGCGGGGCCGGGCGCATTGCGGGCTTGCATCCGTTTATCGAAAAGGGTTACGATGGGCACGGCGGGGGCCCGGCGCAAGCGGCGTGCGTGATGTAAGTGATTGGCTTGATGGAGTAAGCCTGATGTCTGATGCTATTTTGCTTAAGTTACGGTACACTGTCGCGCGGGCGAAGCGGGTTGTGTGTGCGCGGCGGCTGATGTGCGGGGCGATTGCGACGCTGGCTGCATCTGTTATGATTAATATTGGGTGTCAGACTGTCAAAACGACGGTGAACGACACCATCGACGCGATCACGCCGGGGCCGAGCGGGCCGGGCGAGGTTGATCGCATCCGCAAGGAACCGGATATACGAGTGAGAATCGCCAGGCAGAGCCAAGGGCACACGCTCGCGGGGCCGGAGCGTTTTCTGGTGCGCAGCACTTCGAGCGCGGGTTCGGCGGCGCAGCCGGTTACGCTCAAGGGGCCTGTCGCTGTATCGAGCAGCGCGAAGGGGGTCACGACCATCAGCGGGGACGGTGTGAGGCGGGAGTGGGGCTTTGGCGTAGACATCGAAGTACACGCCGGTGACGGGGCGGGAGGCACGGGGCACGCTCCTGAATCTATCCGCATGGACGAACGGTTGCTGCCGGGCTATTTAACATTACGTCCGCTGTGGAGCGAGAACGCGGACCGGATGGATATTATAGTTACGATGCCGATTGAGTCTTACTTGCCGGGTGTGCTGGCCAAGGAGTTGCCCAAGGCGTGGCCGCGGCAGACTTTTGCCGCCCAGGCGGTGGCCTCCCGGACGTATGCGTTGCAGGAACGCTCGCGGGCGCGGGCGACGGGCAAGCTGATAGATGTGGAGGATACCACTGCTGATCAGGTGTTTGGTGGAACGGGCTCGCACGTTGAGGGTGTGGAAGCCGTCCGCGCGACGCGCGGGTGGGTTTTGTCGGAGCGGGGGGATTTGATTCGGGCTTATTTTTCGAGCCAGTGCGGTGGGAGGAGTGCCTCGGCGAAGACTGCGTGGACGAGCAAGACGCCCCCGCCGTTTAACACGGTCGAGTCGTTGCAAGGGGGCGAGCGGGTTGCTTATTGCCAGCGTGCTCCGCAATATCGTTGGACGCTGACGCGCAAGAGCGATGAAATTAATAAGCGGCTCAGGGCGTGGGGCCGGGGCAAGGGCAGCGATCTTGCGAACATTACTAAACTCCGGCGCATCGAGGTGGCGGAGCGCAATGAGGCGGGCCGGCCAACGCAATACACGATCGTAAGTGATAACGAGCGAGAATACACCGTAGCGCCCGAAGAGCTGCGCGAGGCGTGCAACTGGCCGGTGCAGGGCCTCGCGCCGATCACGCGAGAGAATCGGGTGAGCAGCGGGGATATTGAGGTTACGGTGGTTGCCACCGACGTGCGATTCGTTGGCCGGGGGTTTGGCCATGGCGTGGGGATGTGCCAGTGGTGCGCCAAGGGGATGGGGGATGCTGGAAAGGATTGGCGGAGTATGGTCGAGGACTTTTACCCTGGTGTCGAAGTTAAGAAGTTATATTAGTTGGCGTGTGGTTGACGGCTTGGTGCGACCAGGTGAGCTTGGCGATATCACTGATAATGGTTACGATTGCGGGCTCAGCAGACCCATGCGTTCGCCGTTATCGAAGACGAGCTCGCGCTGCGGCCAGCGGAGGGCGGCGAGGCGGCCAGTGATCTTGTCTGGCGGGGTGCAGATCAATCGCTCGGAGGCGCGTGAGCCTACCGAATAGTCGATGCACATGGCATTTCCACTACCAAGAGTCGCGTTGAGGGGACCGGCGGGGAAGAGGCCGTCGTTCTTCTGAAGTGTGGGCGAGGGGATGCGCCAATAGTGGCCGAAGACGACCATTATATTAGCATCATAATCGTTCCACCAGGCCCGGCGAGCTTCGGATCGCATGCGGCCGCCGGCGAAGAAGGGGGCGGGCGCGGCCATCTCGGGCCCGGATGTAATTACCTTTAGCGGGTTTTCGTTCTGGTGGAGCAACGCCGCGATGGGAGTGGAATCCTCATCGCCGTGGCGCAGCGATAGGACCTGGCGGAACCCTTCGATTCCCAGCACCGGATCGCCGCAGGTGGCGAGGGCGGCGATGCTTGCATCGTCCCAGCAGGCATGGACCGCGCGGAGATCAGCGCGTGCCGCGGCGAGCGGGAGGGTACGGAGGAAGGCGATGATGCGATCGCGCTCACCCTGATTTGCAACAGCACGTTCGGCCGCATGGAGGGGCTTATGACCGAAGAGCCAGGCGTTCTCTCTCTTGCGGCGGCCCTCCGCCGCGTTAAGGTCGTGGTTACCCATCAGGGCGAGCGCGATGCCAGAATCTACAAGATGCTGAACCAGACGAACGACACCCGGGCTATCTGGCCCACGATCAATATAATCTCCGAGGAAGAGCAGCCGTCGCTGCTGCGGGTGCGAGGGGGACTGGCCATCTGCGGGATCGATATGAACGTAACCGAGCAATCGAAGAAGCTCGATCAGTGGGAGGAGTTCGCCGTGGACATCACCGATTAGATCGATCGAGCCGGGCGAAAGCTCGACGAGAGCAGACCATTGGGTGGACAAGGGTTGGTGTCCGAAAGAGAGAGGGTGGTATTTAGATGCCAACTTCTGCGAATGACCAGGTCAATCGTTAGGGTTTCGCATCAACTTCTTAAGCAGTGGAACGAAGATAAGCACGAGCAGCCCCGCTGCGATGGATGTTACCAGGAAGAGTAGGAAGAAGTCGGCGTGGCTGTTGGGTTTGGAGGCATCGCCCGAAAGGTGCCAAGGGAGGCTTGTCTTACCCTGCAGGATTGGTTCTACCTGAGCTGCAACCTTGCCAGCGCCGAGGTTGGCAATGAAGCTGGAGATAAACCAGACGCCCATGAGGAGCGAGGTGTGCTCCTTGGGTGCTGCCTTGGTGACGTACGAGAGGCCGGTGGGCGAGAGAACAATCTCACCGAGGGTATGGACGAAATATGTGGCGAAGATGAGCCACATCGCCGCCTGTGCCCCCGTCTTTGCATCGGGATTATAATCCTTGGCCTGCAGGCCCGCCATGACCATGAAGAAGTAACCCAGCCCCACGAGGATCAGGCCAATACTTATCTTCGTGGGTTGACTTATATTCTTATTGCGGCGGGCCAAGGTTGTCCAGAGCAGGCCGAAGATCGGTGCGAGCAGGATAATGCACCAGGGGTTGATCGACTGGAACCAAGTGGTTGGGACTTCCTGTGAACCGATCCTGCGGTCGACATAGGAGTCGGTGAATAGGTTGATGCTCGATCCGGCCTGCTCAAAGGAGAGCCAGAAAATAGCATTAAAGAGCATGAAGATGAAGATTGAGATGACCGGACCGCGATCCTCTGGGCGATTCTTAACAAGTACGAAGTAGACAACCCACGCGACTGCGGCGAGGACGATCGGAATGAAGACCGCGGGCTGTGAGATAAAGGTATCAATCTTGCCCAGCCAGTTTAACTTGTAGGCTAGCCCGACACTTGCTGCGAGGATGACACCGATCGGAAGGAAGATGGGAGCGAGCGATCCTTTGCCGTCGCGGGGCAACCCGACACCCTTGAGAAGCGCGGGGCGCAACATCATGTAAGCGAGCAGGCCGAGGATCATGCCGACCGCCGCGGCGGAGAAGCCCCAGTGCCAGCCCCAGCGTTCGCCAAGTGTGCCGACGATGTAGGTCTGAAGCATGGCACCCAAGTTGATGCCCATGTAGAAGATGCCGAAGGCGGTCTCGCGGCGTGGATCGTTCTGTGCGTATAACTGGCCGACCATGACCGACACCGAGGGCTTAAAGTGGCCTGTGCCGATGACGATGAGCGCGAGGCCGGAAACGAAGACAGCCATGCCGTTTTCGCTCTGGGCGAGGGATTCCATTCCCGAAAACCCCAAGATGATGTGCCCGAGGGCAATGAGAATGCCGCCGACAAGCATCGATCGGTGAGTACCAATTAACTTGTCCGCGATCATGCCGCCGACGATGGGCGTTAAGTAAGCAAGGCCGGTGTACCAACCGTAAGCCGTATTTCCGGTAGGGTCGTCTAGGCCACGGCCCGGGTTAAAGCCCTCGACTTTGCCCGGAGGAAGATTCTTCATGCCCGAGAGGGGCGATGTGAGATAGAGCACGAGAAGGCCGCGCATGCCGTAGTAGGAGAATCGCTCCCACATCTCCACGAAGAAGAGGAGGAAGAGGCCGGCCGGGTGACCTAGAAAAGTCGCCGAGTTATTATTGAAGATAGCCGAATCCTCGCCCGCTACCCCGCTGGTGCCCCTGGGGTCTGTCGGATCTGTTGGCAAGGATGAGGTTGTACTTATGTTACTCATGAATCGTGTACCCTGATACAACTGAAGGGCCAGTCACTACGTCAGACGCGAGTGATCGGAGCTTGAACTAAGAGGCGGGACGAAGAAATCGTCGCCCGCTGGCCTGACCGTAGCACCCCGCAAGCGAGAGGATGCAGGCAATCCTTGGGTTTCCTCGGGCGCGCGATAAATGATGAAGAGAGCGGGGCGGATTAGCGAGTCGGCATATCGGACGCTGCGGCATCCCCTGAATAGACGATTCGCCCCATGGCGAAGACCGACCTTATCCAACGGTCGTCCCAGGCGTAGAGCAAGCGGGCGAGGGGATCTGGTGCTGACTTCCAAGGCTTGCTCGGGCGAAGTAGGAGGAGATCAGCGCACGCGCCCAACGTGAGGGAACCTGTGTCCACGAGTCCTAACGCCGCGGCGTTTTCGGCGGTGATGCGCCACCAAGCTTCGCCCGCGCTGGGAAGCTGGGCCATGGCGAGAGGGTGAGAGGGGCTTAGTTGCTTCGCGGCATCAATCATGGCGCGGGCCACGCGAACCATGCTGCGGTCGGGGCCTGCGCCGATGTCGCTGCCCAGGCAGAGGCCGACAGAGGCCTGCTTAAGTTGTGAGGCGTTCATGGTGCCCGCGCTGAGGAATCGGTTGGCGGTGGGGCAATGGGCGATGAGCGACCCGGCGTCTCGCACCAATGTAAGTTCATCGGGGGAGAGGTGAATGCCGTGGCCCAGCAGAGAACGATTAGTGAGCAGACCTGCGTTGGCGTAGACCGAGGTGTATGACCCGCTCCAGAGGGGAGACGAGCCCTCAAAGAGCCCGCGCACTTGCTTACATTCGGGGATCGTTTCTGCCAGATGCGTCTGGATGATCCAGCCGGTTTTGCGGGCCAATCGACCCGCGAGGGATAATAACTCGGGGGAGCAGGAGATGGCGAAGCGAGGAGTTACCGCGGGGGCGATGCGTCCGGCGGATTGTAATGATGCGGCCTGCGAGACGGCCAAGCTCGCGGGAACAGTTAACTTATCTGGTGCATTACGATCCATGAGCACCTGCCCGACGTGGCCGCAGAGGCCTAGCTTGCCGAGTTCGATGATCGCCGCCTGAGTCGAGGCGTGGCTGCTGGTGGCGTATGCCGCGAGGGCGGTGGTGCCAAATGAGAGCAGTTCCTGGCCCACGCGTTTGGCCATAGCGCGGGCGAAATCCACGTCATTCCAGGCGATTTCAGCGGGAAAGATTACTTGATCAAGCCACTCGAGCAGTTCGAGGCCGTCGGCGCCGATAGCGTCAAACTGTGGGAGATGCAGGTGGGTATCAACAAAGCCGGGGGAAATGATGAAGTCGTCGCCGCCGCCATCTGCGGCAGGCGAGGGGCGGGCGAGATCGATGTGGGCGATCCGTCCGTTTTCAATTACGATATGACCGGGGGTGGGGGTCAGGGCAACGCGGCTGGGCTGGGTTTGAACGAGTAGGTGGCCGTTCAGCGTGAGCGAGGGAGGGGGAATCAGGAGAGAATCGGGCGGTGCTTGAGCCATGCCGGTGGACTGTATGAATGAGCTGGGGAGCGTTGTGGTTGATGACAGACGATACGCTATGGGGCTATGACAGAACGTGAAAGTTGCGAATCAGATTGGGTAGCGGGAACGCGGGCGGGCGCGGAGGCATCGGCTCAGGGGCTCGCAGACGGGCTCGTGGCGAAGTTCGCGTCGAAAGCCGCTACAGTGGCGGTGGTGGGGATGGGTTATGTTGGTTTACCTTTGGCGCGGACGCTGCACGATGCGGGACTGAGCGTGATCGGCTTTGATATTGATCCGCAGAAAGTGCGCTGGTTGACCGAGGGCGTTTCGTACTTGAAACATCTGGGGGCGGAGTTAGTGCCGCGGCTGGCGGGGTCTGCGAGATTTTTGGCGAGCGGCGATGCGGCGGTGCTGGCGCGGGCGGATGCGGTTATTTTGTGCGTGCCTACGCCGCTGGGGCGGCATCATGAGCCGGATTTATCTTACGTTAGAGGGTCGGCGGAGTTGGTGGGGCGGGTGCTGCGACGCGGACAGATCGTAAGTTTAGAATCCACGAGTTACCCGGGCACCACGCGGGAGATTTGCCTGCCGATTCTTGAGGAGTTGAGCGGGCTTCGGTGCGGCGAGGACTTTTTTCTTGTCTTTAGCCCTGAGCGTGAGGACCCCGGCAGGAAAGATTACGATACGGCGAGCACACCCCGGCTGGTGGGGGGCGTTGATGCGCTGAGCGGGCGGGTTGGAGTTGCGCTGTACGAGGCGGCGGTGACGCGGGTGATCGCGACCAGCACGGCGGAGGTTGCGGAAGCGGCCAAGCTGCTGGAGAATATTTACCGCTCAGTGAATATTGCGTTGGTGAATGAACTCAAACCGGTGCTGAGTGATATGGGGATTGATATCTGGGAGGTGGTGCGAGCGGCGGCGACCAAGCCGTTCGGGTACGCGGCGTTCTACCCGGGGCCGGGGCTTGGGGGGCACTGCATCCCCATTGATCCTTATTATTTAACTTACAAGGCGAGAGAGTTTGGGCACGTGACGCGGTTTATCGAGCTGGCGGGCGAGATCAATCATCGGATGCCAGCGTACGTCGTCTCGCGGATTATGACCGCGCTCAACGACGATGCGAAAGCGGCTCGCAAGAGTAAAGTGCTTATTCTAGGAATCGCGTACAAGCCCGACGTAGACGATATCCGCGAGACGCCGGCGGCGGAGATTATCTCGCTGCTGCTGGAGGCCGGGGCGGATGTAAGCTATCACGACCCGCACGTGGAGCAGTTCCCGGCGATGCGGCACTACGATATTACATTACGATCAAGGGCGCTGACCCCGGCGGTGCTTCAAGCGTGTGACGCGGTCGTCATCGTAACAGATCACGCGGCGATTGATTGGGCGATGGTGGCGGGGAACGCGGGGATGATCGTGGATACGCGGGATGCAATGGCGCGGCGGGGGTTGGCGGTGCGGGGACGGGTGGTGAAGGCGTAGGCGGGATGGCGCAGGGCAATGCGGAGAAGGACTCTGTTGGTTCGGGCAGTCGGGGAAAGACAGGCGGAATAGATCGGCTAATGGGTGGTTGCTGGTGGCATCGGGAACGAGGGCGTGGAGCAGGGTCGGCTTGGAGCTTGGCAAGACCCACCTACGCTCTTACTTATGCTCACGCGGGCTTTGTTAATCTTGGTAGTGACTGTTGTTGTAATGAGTTGTGTTACGTTCCTCGTTTTTGCCGTTGATAAGCGCGGGGCGGTGAGGGGAACTTGGCGCGTGCGTGAGCGCACCCTTCATCAGCTTGGCGTGGCGGGCGGTTGGCCCGGCGGGCTGCTCGCGATGAAAGTGCTGCGGCACAAGACGATTGATCGGCCGTTTCGCAGGGGGTTTTTTGCGATGATAGCAGTACATATCGCTGCGGTGGCGACGATATGTTACTTCGTGTCAAGATGAGCAGGGCCGCAGTGGGGGCCGGGGGTGTTCCCGCGATTGATTAGACCGTCGCGGCGAGAAGCCCTTCGCAGAACTTCCAGTTGATTACTTTCATAAAGGCCGAGATGTAATCACTCCGCTTATTCTGGTACTTGATGTAATAGGCGTGCTCCCACACGTCGATCCCCAAGATGGCGCGCGCGTCGGTGGGCATCATGTCCTGTTGCTTTTCCTGCTGGACGATCATCAGCCGCTGCGACAGGGGCTCTTGAATCAGCCACGCCCACCCGCTGCCCTCGACCTGTGCCGCTGCGGCTTTGAAGTGGGCGGCGAACTTATCAAAAGAGCCGAAGTCGCGGGTGATCGACTCGGCGAGTTTTCCGCTTGGTTGGCCGCCACCGCCGGACTTCTCCGAGGCCATCATCTGCCAGAAAAGCGTGTGGTTTATATGTCCGGAGGCGTGAAAGGAGACTTCGCGCGACCAGTGCTTGATGAGTGCGGCGTCGCCGCCTTCGCGGATGTCGCGGAGGGCGGCCAAGGCCTTGTTTAGACCGTCAACATAAGCTTTGTGATGCTTGCCGTGATGGATCTCCATCGTGGTGGCATCTATGTGCGGTTCAAGCGCGGATTTGTCGTAAGGTAATGCGGGAAGAATAAACTCGCCCTTGGCCGCGTCATAGCCCGGCAGCGTGGGCTTTTTCTTGGTGCCGGGCTCGACACCCAAGGGCTCCACGGGCTGTGTGGCGTGAGCCGCCGATAGAATGCCAGCCCCGACCAGTCCAATACCAGCGAGTGCGCTCCGGCGATTGAGTCCTTCATTGTTCATGGCTAAAAGGTAGGAGACTTGCCGTGCGGGTGAAAGCTTTATGCCGTTTCCCGGACAGCCGTTTGACCCTCTGGTGTGCGTGAAATGAGCGTGAGAGTGGAGATACATGCGACGCCGGGTCGGCGTTGCGATTCGGCGCCCAAGGTTGGTGCCGCGATCTTTGTCGGGCAAAACGAAAGGCGGGGCCGCATGAGCGGCCCCGCTATTTTATTTTATTTTCGTGGCCGCGGCCGGCGATTACTCGCCGACT
>Ga0105044_10003428_pt1 | contig 21780 bp, 12 predicted proteins | sample MAT01_FD_78092 | JGI IMG/M metagenome (GOLD analysis project Ga0105044, IMG submission 78092) | Freshwater microbial communities from Lake Fryxell liftoff mats and glacier meltwater in Antarctica - MAT-01 | ecosystem: Environmental > Aquatic > Freshwater > Ice > Liftoff microbial mat | place...
CCAAGCTCTCGAGTGGGCAAACGGCGTCGACTACGGACTCGCTTCGAGCGTGTGGACGAAGGACCACTCGCGCGCGATGCGCTTCGCCAAGCACCTCGATTTCGGATGCGTCTGGATCAACACCCACATTCCAATCGTCGCCGAAATGCCGCACGGCGGTTTCAAGCACTCCGGCTACGGCAAAGACCTCTCGAGCTACGGCTTCGAGGACTACACGCGGATTAAGCACGTGATGAGCTTCATCGGAAGCTCATAACCAGAAATCGCAGGATGAGCTTCATCGGAAGCTCATGACCAGAAATCGCAGGATGAGCTTCATCAGGTAGCGTCGCCGCGGAATTGAGCCGCTAGCGTCGTACGCTTGCACAGTGAACCGCGACGCAGACGACACCGTGCTCTCGGTTGCCGCCGGTCGCTTGCTGGAGCCCGACGAACTCTCTCGGTTTGCAGACACAGTCGTGTCCGCTGGGCACCCGGCGCTGTCCTCTCCTGAATCTGCTGAGGAAACAGCCAGCGCCCAGCCGGCCGCAAGTCTCCGGCACTACGAGGTGCGAATCGGAGAATCCGTTCTGAGCGGTCTCGAGGTCCCTGTGATTCTTGGCCGACGTCCGCGAGCTCCACGGATCATCCAAGACGTATCGCCGCGGCTCGTTGTCGTGGACTCGCCAGGCAAGCTGGTCTCAGGGAGTCATCTCGGCATCCGCCAGCTTGGATCTTCGCTCGTTGCGACTGACCTGCACACGACAAACGGTTCGCTGGTGACGGTTCCAGGATCACGAGCCCGTCGGATGCGCCAAGGCGAGTCGGTCGTCGTCACTGCTGGCACACAAGTGGACATCGGTGATGGAGTGGTGCTCTACATCCTCGAGGCTAGGAGCTCGCACCAGGTGACTGATGCTGCGCGAGGCCCGGGGTGACCGAGATCGGTCACGGGGTCTCCGGGCGCGTCGTCTTCGATGATTCTGACGGGGCGAAGAGTCTTTTGGTGTCGTGGGCTGCCGCGACTGATACCGGTCATCGCCGGGCAGTGAACGAAGACAGCTTTGTCGTGACTTGGCCGATCTTTGCCGTTGCCGACGGCATGGGCGGCCATTCTGCGGGTGACGTTGCGAGCGACGCCGTTGTGACCCGTCTGGCCGAGCTCGGTACCGGCGAGTTCGTTGCCGTTGGCGATATCGTGCTCGCGCTTGAGCGCGCAACCGATGACATCGACGCCGCGGCCGAGGGAAGCGTCTTGGGTGTCGGTACGACTGTCTCCGGTGCCGCCGTCGTCGTTGAGCACGGGGTCCCGACCTTCGCCGTTTTCAACATCGGAGACAGCCGTGTGTATCGCTTTGCGCGCAACCAGCTTCGTCAGGTCACCGTTGACCACTCGGTGGTTCAGGAACTCGTTGATGCTGGTGTCTTGACTTCCGAACAGGCCGAGGATCATCCAGAGAGCAATGTCATCACTCGCGCGGTCGGCTTTCACGCACAGCCGTCGCCTGATTTCTGGATGATTCCTCTGAGTGCAGGAATGCGTCTGATGATCTGTTCTGATGGGCTCACAAAGGAACTCGACACCGAACGCATCCGCCTGCATCTCACCGCCGGTCTATCACCAGAGCAGACAGCGTCCGCCCTTGTGGATGCTGCACTCGCGGCTGGTGGTCGTGACAACGTCACGGTAGTCATGATCGACGTCGCAGAGACGGCGTCCAATGTCGCGATCGACGTCGCAGAGACGGCGTCGAATGTCGCGATCGACGTTGCCAAGACGGCGTTCAGCTAACGCAAAGCCGCACATCTCTCGAGCATCTAGGGCGGCACCCCCAGTCCGGGGAGCACTCCGGCTTCAAGGGCGTTGTGTTGCTTAGAATAGGGGAGCCGTAGCGATCGGGAGGGGGCTTCATGGAGCGTCGTCTTCCTTCGCAGCCCCCGGTGCTACCGGGCTTCTCGCACGTGAGAATCCTCGGTTCTGGCGGCTTTGCCGATGTCTTTCTGTACGAGCAGAACCTGCCTCGCCGTCAAGTAGCCGTAAAAGTCATGCTCAGCGAAGTGGTCAATGACCACGTGCGCGAGATGTTCCAGGCGGAGGCCAACCTGATGGCGCAATTGAGTTCACACCCGGGAATTCTCACGGTCTATCAAGCCAGCGTTTCCTCTGACGGCCGACCGTACCTCGTGATGGAGCTCTGCTCAGCCACGCTGAGTCAGCGATACCGTGCGGAGCGGATACCGGTCGCTGAGGTGTTGAGAATCGCGATTCGCATCGGCAGCGCAATTGAAACTGCCCACCGTGCTGGCGTGCTTCATCGGGACATCAAGCCATCGAACATCCTGCTGACGGCCTACGGGCATCCGGTGCTGTCAGATTTCGGTATCGCTGCGACATTGGCGGAGTCGGATGACCGTGAAGCGGTCGGGCTCTCGATTCCGTGGTCGGCACCAGAAGTTCTCGCAGATCAGACGGCCGGAACTGTTACCTCAGAGGTGTGGGCCTTTGCCGCGACCGTGTACTCCTTTCTTGCCGGTCGGTCCCCATTCGAGATTCCCGGCGGGGTCAATAGTTCTGCCGCCCTCATGTCACGGATTTCACGGGCAAAACCGCAACCGATCGGTCGGCCGGATGCACCGCCAACGCTTGAACGGATACTCATGCGCGCGCTTTCGCGTGCGCCGCAGAATCGTCAATCCAGCATGCTCGAATTGCTATACGAGTTCCAGGCCATCGAGTCTGAGCTCGCCCTTCCGCAGACGGCGATCGAGGTTGCTGTCGATGAGTGGGCATCGACAACGGTGGCCGATCTTGAAGAGCGCACGGTCGTGCGTGCTGGGGCGAGTAGCGCAGGCGGCGCCCGCGGTTCTCGGCGTCGGCGACGCGTCGTCGCGGCAGCCAGCGGTGCCAGCGGTGGCAGCGCGTTGCCAGACAACGCCTCGCAGGCTCGACGCACCGGGAGTGTGACCCGAACCGGTGCGCTGCCGCGACGCACGCTTTCACTCGTCATTGCCGCCATCGCGGCCGCCACGATCGCTGTCGCTGCTATTGCCGTCGTGGCTGTGCTGAGAGCGACCTCAACCGATGTGCCGACCGTAACGAACATCTCCGCTGTTGTGACTGACGATGTCGTTGAGTTCAGCTGGGTTGATCCGGGCCTTGGGGACACCGGTGCGTACCGAATTAGCACTGGCCTGTCTGAACCGGAAGTGCAGCAACGAGACTCCCGGTTCGTTATTGATGGCGAGCCTGGCGAGCGGTTGTGCATCGTGGTGACCGTCACGCGGGCCGGGTCAAGCGGCGCACCGAGCGCGGAAAAATGTGCGGACATCCCGGGATGATGAGCCGTCGTGGTTAGGAACCGCCCGTCCAGGGCCCGGCGGGGAGCGAGCGCTGCCGCCGCAGCGGTCTCGCTCATTGCGCTCGTCGTCACTGCCACGGTCGTCTCGACCGGCTATCCGGCGCAGCGCCTAGATCTCGGTGACGGCGCCGTATGGGTGGCAAACAGTCAGCAGCAAGCGATCGGGCGCGCCAACACTGAGATCCTCGAGCTCAACTCGGTGGTTTCAACAGCCGGTACCGATCTCGAAGTGCTGCAAGGTGGTTCGCGAGTCCTGATGCTCGACCGCACCGGGAGTGCCGTCGACATCATCGACCCGGCCACCTCCGAAATCGCTGACACCGTGCCGATGCCCCCCAATCAGACTCGGGTGTTTCTCGCAGCCGAACGAGTGGTGATCTTTGAGGAAGGCACCGGCGAGCTCTGGATCGTCGCGGCATCCGATTTCGCTGACTTCGACTCGCAGTCGCCAGCAACTCTCAGTCTTGGAACGGATTCCATCGTCAGTGTCGATCCGGCTGGCCAGTTGTTCGCCTATTCGCCAGCCGTCTCACAGGTGTATGCACTCAACATCGAGCGCTCAAACGCGGTCGAGTCAACGGCCCCGCTGACGATTCCGGCTGCCGCGGCCGGGCGCCTTAGTATCAGCTCAGTCAACGGTGTATGGGCTGTGCTGGATTCCCTTGATGGGCAGTTGTACTTCGAATCTCGGAGCGTTGACCTGGCGGGTGGCGTCGAAGTGAGCAGCGGTGCGATTCTTCAGACCGCCAGTGCGTCGGGCGATCGCGTGCTCGTATCCCACAACGGTGGACTCGTTGCAGTGCCACTCTCGGGTGCAGAACCCGTCGTCGTAGTCGATCAAGTCGGTACAGCTGCCGCTGCACCATTCCGGCTTGGAGACTGCGAGTTCGCAGCGTGGGGGAGTGGCTTCGCGTGGCGCGGCTGCCCAGACGACGGTGTCTCGGGAGCTCAACTCTCGCTTCAGGGTATGGGCCTTGCCGCCCAGCTCGAGTACGTTGCTAACGGCAATCAGACCGTGCTGAACGATCGGCGCTCCGGGCAGACGTGGGCGGTTCAACGCTCGGGGGAACTCATCGACAACTGGGACGAGCTCATCGTCACCGACGACGAGCAACCTCAAGAGCAGCAGAACAACACCGACAATCCGCCAGAGATCGAGACGATCCAAGTGCCACCGGTCGCTGTCAGCGACAGCTTCGGGGCTAGGCCAGGCCAATCGACGATCTTGCCGGTATTGCTGAACGACTATGACGCCAACGGGGATGTGCTTGTCGTTAGCGATCTTGTGCCGATCGATGAAGCCGTTGGAAGGATCGAGCTCATTAATGAGCGACAGCAAATTCAGCTCACCCTCGGCCCGGGCGCAACCGGCCAATTGCGTTTTTCATATTCGATTTCCGATGGTCGCGGAGGTATTGCTGCTTCCGAGATCGTCGTCACCATCCGCACCGAACTCGAGAACTCGCCACCACAACAGGTGAGGGCCACGCAGCTTGACGTCGAGTCAAATGGGCGAGTCACTAGCAATGTGCTGAGCGATTGGGTAGATCCCGACGGTGACCCCTTTTATCTGACGTCCGCGTTCGTCGCTGCGCCAGACACTGCGAGCTACCAACCCGGCGGACAGATCGTCTACTCAGATAGCGGGAGCGGGCCAGCGACGAAGGCTGTCGCGCTTGCGGTCTCAGATGGCACTGACGAGGCATCCGGCAACGTAGCGATCAGGGTGAGCGCCGTCGGCGAAGTGCCGATCATCGCTGAGCCGTTCGTCGTGCTCACCTACGCTGGCCAAGAGATCACGATCGACCCGCTCAACCATGTACGCGGCGGCTCAGGAATTATCCGGCTCAACAGCGTTCCGAACCAGGCGGATGTGACGATCACGCCGAGCTATGAAACGGGCACGTTCCGGTTCGTGAGTTCAGACGTCAGAACGCATTATCTCGAATACGTCGTTACAGACGGGAACCAATCGGCTACCGGCACAGTTCGAATCGACGTGGCCGGGCCGCCAGACGCGAACACCCGACCGATCACGATTCCCAAGACCGTGTTTGTGCAGACCCTTCGGAACGAACGCGTGGATGTCGCAGGCACCGACATCGACCCGGCTGGCGGCGTGCTTTTGGTGACCGGAATCTCAGGGCTTTCGAACACCTCCGGCGTGCAAGCACAGATCATCGAACAACGAATCGTGCGGGTGAGTCTCGAGGCTCCCCTCGATGACGGCCCGGTGTCGTTCAATTACCGCATCAGCAACGGGCTCGCTGAGTCCGAAGGCGTCATCACGGTGATCGAGATTCCGGCACCGAGGCGTGTTCAGCCGCCAATCGCTCTCGATGACTCGACAACGGTTCGAGTGGGGGACGCGATCGATATTCCGGTGCTTGGTAATGACGAGCATCCTGATGGGCTGGATCTTCGACTGGATCCTGTGCTTGCTCGCGAACTGCCGTCCGGCGCGGGGTTGCTCTTCGCATCCGGCAATCAACTGCGCTACCTGGCGCCGACCACAACCGGCAACTTCATCGCCGAGTACCGCGTCGTTGGACCGGATGGTCAGGCGGCGACCGCTCAAGTGCGCATCGCTGTGCGCGAAGCGGATGTCGCAACAAATAACGCGCCGGTTCCCACCACCGTGACAGCCCGAGTGCTTGCCGGCGAAACCGTGCGCATTCGCGTTCCGCTGACAGGAACTGACCCTGACGGTGATTCTGTGCAACTTCTCGGTCAATCGACGAATCCCGAAAGAGGCGCGGTGACAGCGGTCGAGGACGACACGATCGTGTACGAGGCAGGCAGTTATTCAGCCGGTACAGACACCTTCAGCTACACGGTGATCGACGCTCTCGGGGCACGGGCAACTGGAACAGTTCGCGTCGGTATCAGCGCGCGATTGGATGGCGCGCGCAACCCTGTCGCGATCGTCGATGAAGTTGTCGTGCGACCCGGCGTAACTGTCTCTGTCGAGGTACTCGCGAACGATTCAGACCCCGACGGTAGCCCGTTGTCTGTGACCTCGGTCGAACCAAACGACCAGCTCACAACGGCGGAAATCGTCGATGATCTTGTGCGAATCACGCCACCTGAAACCCCTGGGCAGTACGGCGTGATCTACACGATCGCCAACGAGTTCGGCGGATCAAGCCAGAACTTCGTGCGCGTCACCGTCGATCCCGATGCTGAACTCTCGTACCCGGTCGCTCGCGACAGCGTGTTGACTCTTTCGGACATCATCGACCGCGAGACCGTTACGGTCAACGTGTTATCGAAGGTATTCTTCGCCGACGGCGATCCCTCCGCTCTTGGGCTAGCGATCTATGAGGGCTTCGGCGGCTCCGCCAGAGTGACCTCAAGCAAACAGGTCGAGGTAACCATTGGCGACCGACGCCAGATCATTCCGTTCAAGGTCGCACACCCTGACGACAGCTCGGTCTTTAGCTACGCCTTCATTCGAGTGCCAGGCCTCAACGACGCACTCCCGCAGATTGATCGCCGCGCTGGTGAACTGGAGGTCACGAGTGAAGACACTCTCGTCATCGACCTCAACGATTATGTGATCGCCGTCGGCGGAAACCCGGTGCAACTGACGGATGCCAGTACCGTTCGAGCCACCTTCGCGAATGGAGACGAGCTTGTACGGGATGCCAATACGCTCGTGTACACCTCGGCCGACAAGTATTTCGGCCCCGCTTCGATCTCCTTCGAGGTGACGGATGGCGCGTCAGCCACCGATCCGGCTGGGCGCAGCGCCATCCTTGTCCTCCCCATCAGGGTCAACCCGCGGGAAAACCAAGCGCCAGTTTTCGCTGGCGCTGTCCTCGAGTTCGAGCCGGGCCAAGAGAGGGAATTTGACCTCCTGAAGCTCACGAACTATCCGTATCCTGACGACCTTGGCGAGCTTGTATTTTCCGTCGTGGGAGCCGAACCTCAGGGTTTCAGCTACACGCTCGCGGGGACCACGCTGACCTTGCGCGCCGCCGCGAGGGCGGTGAAGGGTTCCGTCAGCACTCTGACTCTTGGGGTGAGGGACGACGTCACGGTTGGCCAAGCCGGTCGTATCCAGCTCACAATCGTGCCTTCGACGCGCCCTCTCGTTCGACCGGGTGTAGACACCGCGGTGACGGTTCGCAATCGGACCACCGTGGTCAACGTGCTGGCCAACGACGAAGCGACGAATCCTTTCCCCGGCCAGCCTCTGAGGGTGGTCGACATTCGCGGTCTTGATGGAGCGAGCCTGCCGACGGGCGTGATCGTCAACCCGAGCGCGGACCAGAGTGCACTGACGGTGACCGTTTCAGCCAGTGCAGAGCCGATCGATGCGAACTTGCAGTATCAAGTGGCGGATGCGACGAACGATCCAGATCGTTTCGTCTGGTCGACGGTGCGCATTTCGGTTCAGGATCGTCCAGATCCGGTGAGCAACATCTCGATGACCAGCTTCGGAGATCGCTCAATCACTGTCCGGTGGAATGCCGGTCCGTTCAACAACTCGCCAATCAGCAACTATCGCGTTGCGATGCAGACCCTCGGAGGGGCACCGCTAGAAGCGACGAACTGCTCAGGAACAACATGCACAATCGCAACGCCGGGCAACGGGCAGGGCAACGCGGTTCGCGTAACGGTGGTGGCAACGAACTCGGTCGGCGACTCCGATCCCAGCGCGCTTGGCGGTGGGGTGTGGTCAGACATCATTCCTGCGGCGCCGACGGGAGTGTCAGCGAGCACTCGCGACGGCGGTCTGAGCCTTCGCTGGAACGCGGTTGACGGTCCAGTTGGCGCCTCAGCGGTCAACAATTACCGCGTCTCGCTTGCCGGGTTTTCTGCAGACGTCTCTCCCGCAGCCGCCGGTTGCGCAGATGGCGTGTGCGAATGGAATACCCCAACCGGGTGGGCACTCAGCAACGGCACGAACTACGGCTTCACGATCAGCGCTAGGAACGAGGCCTTCCCCGCACTGTCGACCTGGAACTCTTCGTCTGGCGCGGGCACACCAGCTGGCCCGCCGCTGTCAGCCGCGGCGCCGACCGCCACCGTCATCAGCGATACCGCTATCGTGCTCGACTGGAGCGGCTCGTTCAATGCGAACGGCAGCACGATCACCGAGTACCGCGCATTCGCCGTTGACGGCTCGCCTCCCAGCTGTTCGACGGCGGGCAGTCCAACAGCTGCCACCAGCTTCGAGTTCTCCGGCTTGAGCCCGAACCAGAGCTACTCCTTCGTTGTCTTCGCCACCAACGCTCAGGGCTGCGCCGAGAGCGCAACCGTGTCAGCCACGACGGTACCGGGCGTCATTACAACACTCGATGTCGGTTCTGGACCGGAGCCGAACGGGCCAGTTTTCGATTTCAGATTGCTCGGCGGTTCGATGGGCTCGACCGCCCTCGACGGCAATTTTGTTGTGCGCTATTCCTTAGCTGGCGGGTCAGTTCCAGGTACGGAGTACGGTCCAGTAAGTCTCAACAGCTTCTTGACTGCGGACGGCACGCAATACGGTCAAGCTACTGGCGTTCGGGTTGCTGCGTGTCGTGCCGACAACCCGACGGTGTGCGGCGCTTGGTCCGGTACGTTTAGCCTCGGCGGCGTGCCGGTCGACCCGCGGCTCAGTGGAATCTTGTTCGTGCCGACCGGTGACCCATTCGATAACGGCGGGACGTTCTCTTGGACTGGGTCACCCACGGGCGCGTATGAGAGCGTGCAGGTGATCTGTGGTCCAGACCCCGGGCCCTTGACCGATGCAAGCTGCGACTCCCTCCCTAACGCCGATCCGCCGACCGTGACCGTGATCGTGACCGCGAACGGCCAGACGTATTCGATCGTTTACCAAGGATTCGACTATGTCGTTTGAACGAAGCGCGACACGGCAAAGTGAGGATCGACCATGACGATGACAGCGGCGCAGGCGACGTGGTTCGCGGGGATCTTTGATCGACTTGTTGCAAATGTCGAGACTGTCGTGCTCGGCAAAACCTTCGTGATTCGCCTCGGCTTTACCGCGCTTTTGAGCGAAGGCCATCTACTGCTCGAGGACTTTCCTGGCACCGGAAAGACCTCGTTGGCGCGGGCGATGGCGCAGTCTGTCGACAGTACGAGCAGTCGCATCCAGTTCACGCCAGATCTGCTTCCTGGCGACATCACCGGGGTCAGTATTTACAACCAGTCGTCTGCCGAATTCGAGTTCCACCGTGGCCCGATCTTCGCCAATATTGTCTTGGCTGACGAGATCAACCGAGCGAGCCCAAAAACTCAGGCTGCGTTGCTCGAGGTGATGGAGGAATCGACTGTCACAGTGGACGGCATAACCCATCCGGTCACTGCGCCGTTCATGGTGATCGCCACACAGAACCCGATCGAGCAGGCCGGAACCTACCGCCTGCCGGAGGCGCAGCTCGACCGCTTCATCATGAAGGCGTCAATCGGCTACCCCGACCACACCTCGACGCTTCGCATTCTCGAAGGCGCAGGGGTCAAAGCCCACGAAACTGTCGTCGCAACCATCGTCACGGCAGATGTGGTGACCGAGATGAGTCAGCTTGCGCGAACGGTGCACGTTGATTCGACGATTAATGACTATGTGAGTCGGCTCGTTCAGGGAACCCGCTCGACAGCTGAAGTACGCCTCGGGGCGAGTGTTCGGGGCGCGCTCGCGCTCGTGCGCACCGCCAAGACGCTCGCTGCGGCAAGCGGTCGTCACTATGTGATCCCGGATGACATCAAGGCGCTCGCCGAACCCGTGCTCGCTCATCGCCTCATGCTTGATCCGGAGGCCGAGTTTGAGGGCGTGACAACCTCGAGCGTCGTTGCTCAGATATTGCTCGAAACCCCGCCGCCGAGCGACCGGCTCGCTGTGTAATGGCTGCGCAGAAGACAGCGCCGGTAGCGCAGGTGTCGTCGCAGCGCGGCGCTGAGCCCTCGCACCGCACCGACGCCCAGTACACCACCGGCACTCGCGGGCTCACGAATGCCCGCACCCGGATTGTCGGCGAGCGAACTGGCATTGCTGCCGACCTCGTCGTTGGTGCCGTCCGCACGTTCGGTATTGCGCGCACAGCCGTCCTGCAGGCGTATCGGCGAGCTGCCTCAATCATCACTCCGCTCGGCTGGTCGATCCTGATTCTCGTGCCAGCCTCGCTCGCGCTCGGCTACGGGTTGGCGTGGGTCGAGTTCATTGCGGTCGGTTTCGTCGGTCTGCTGCTCATTCTCGTTGCACTGCTGTCTCTTCGCGGTCGAGGGACATTGGACTTTGCGCTTGACCTCACTCGAAGTCAAGTCGTTGTTGGAACGGCCGCAGCCGCTCGAGTGGTGATTAGCAACGATGGACGGCGGCGAACATTCGGTGTGAATGTCGAAGTGCCGGTCGGTGTTGGCCTTGCCGCTTTCGCCGTGCCATCGCTTGCCCGCGGAGAATCACACAGCCACGAGTTCGCAATTCCGACGAGCCGCCGCGGTCGGTTGCTGGTCGGTCCGGTTCGTACAGTTCGCGCGGATCCGATCGGGCTCATCCGCCGTGAGATTGTTTGGACTGCCCCAGAGGAGGTGTTCGTTCACCCTCGCACGATCGCCATTCCCAGCGTCAGTGCGGGCTTCGTGCGCGACCTTGAAGGGAACCCGACCCGCGACCTCTCGAACAGCGACGTTGCATTCCACGCGCTTCGCGAGTACGTGCCGGGGGATGAGCGCCGCTACATCCACTGGAAATCAACTGCGCGAACAGGCACATACATGGTGCGCCAATTTGAAGAAACTCGACGCAGCCATCTTGTCGTTGCCCTGAGTCTTGCAACGGCCGACTACGGTTCTGATGACGAGTTCGAACTCGCGGTGAGCGCGGCGGGCTCACTCGGTGCCCGCGCTATTCGGGATGCTCGATCGGTCACCGTCGTTGCCAGTGAGTTCACGCCCGACTACGCCAAGCGCAAGGTCTACGCTGTCAAACCGCTGACGACGATAACGCGTGCTCGTCTCCTCGACGATCTCGCTCTCGTTGAGCAAGCAGAATCAGCTTTGACGATCGGTGATGTCGCTCGGGTAACTGCTGATCAGGTCAGTGGTGTTTCTGTCGCCTTTATCATTTGCGGTTCGACCGTGACGCCAAGAGAGCTCCGAGCGGCATCGACGAAGTTCGAAGCTGGCGTAGAAGTGGTAGCCGTCATCTGCGATCCCGAGCACATTCCCGGTCTTCGGCGAGTGTCGGGACTGAGCGTCTTAACAATCGGATACCTCGAAGACTTGCAGAAGTCGCTCGCAAGAATCGCGGCAGCATGAACGGCAGCATGAACGGCCGTGTCTACGGAAGCATGAGCGGCATGCGACGCCCGGGCTTCGTGCTCGTCAACGTGATGATGACGGTCGTCACAACGATCCTCGCCGCGACAACACTGTGGCCGATCTACGAGAGCGCGGGGATCATCGTCGTCGTGACGGTCTCTCTTGTGCTCGGCACGACGATTGCCTTGCTTGGGGCTCGGTTTCGGTGGTCGGCCGTCGTCGTTCTCCTCGTTGCATTCGCCACGTTCCTCGCTGTCGGTGTGCCGGTCGCTGTTCCAGCTCAAGCGATCCTGGGAGTGTTGCCGAGCATGGCTGGGCTTGTTGACCTTCTCGCGGCGATCGTGCTCAGCTGGAAGCAATTGCTCACTATCACGCTTCCGGTCGGAAGCTACGAGGCACTCCTCGTGCCGGCGGTTGTCGTAGTGTTTTCCGGTGTCACGATCGGCCTGAGCGTCGCGATGCGAACCAGAGTGCCAGAGTTGGCGGTGCTTCCACCGATCGGCATCTTTATCTTCGGAACGGCATTTGGTCCCACCTATCCCAGTCGCCCACTCGAGGCGGCGCTCGCGTTGCTCGTCGCCATACTCCTCTGGCTGGTCTGGTTGCGATGGGATCGGCGCCAAGCCGCTCTCGCACAACTCAGGACTGCGACCTTCGATGTGCGTGCGGGCGCAAATGCGGGTCCGGCTGCCGCTGCCGGTGCCGGTACCGGTACCGGTGCGGGCGCGGATGCTCCGGGCTCGGCCAGCAAGCCGAGAACGAGTGCAGCGGGGGCCGTCCTCAGCGCGGCTCTCGTGTTGCTCGTTGTCACTTCAACCTCGGTAGCGGTGCTTGGCTTTGTTCCTCCGACCGTCGATCGCACCGTTTTGCGCAGTGCTGTCGAGCAGCCGTTCGACCCGCGCGAATATGTGAGCCCACTCGCTGGATTCCGTCGGTATTGGCAACCCCAGACTGTCGATAGCGTCTTATTCGAGGCCTCTGGACTCCCGGCCGGTGCCCGCATTCGGCTTGCCACTATGGACAGCTACGACGGTGTTGTCTACGCCGTCGGTAGCACGAGCACGGCGAGTGAGTCCGGGTCGTTTACGCGGGTACCAACCCGAGTGGATCAATCTGGCATCGCCGGTCGAGCCCTCACGGTCGACGTCACGATCGCCGGGCAGTCAGGAGTGTGGCTTCCAACGGTTGGCCAACTCGAGGAAGTACGTTTCGATGATGCCAACGGGCCCGACCGACTAGCTTCGTTCTTCTACAACGACGTCACCGGCACCGGTGCCATGATCGGGGGTCTGGCGCGGGGCGATCGCTACACGGTGACGGCAGTCGAACCGGTTCAGCCAGAGGCATCCGAGATCGCCGCATTACGCCCCGGACCGGCGCGCGTTCCGCAACCGCAGTCAGTTCCAGAAGAAGTCGCTACAAAGCTCGAGGAGTACAGTTCCGGTTCGACTGATCCTGGCGAGCAACTTGCCGGGATGCTCGCTGGGCTTGCGCGCGACGGCTACATCAGCCACGGGACTGGTGCCAACGAGGTACCGAGCAGATCCGGGCATTCTGCCGACCGCATTTCGGAACTTCTGACTGCCCCACGGATGATCGGCGACGCCGAGCAGTACGCGGTTGCCGCGGCGTTGATGGCGACTCAGATCGGATTCCCAGCCCGAGTCGTCATGGGATTCGCGCCAGTAGCTGCGACGGTTCGCGGTTCAGACATTGCCGCGTGGATCGAAGTCAACACGACCGCGTTCGGTTGGGTCGCGATTGACCCAACTCCGCCGGTGCGGGACATCCCGGAAGAACTCCCCGTCGAGAACGCTTCGGTGGCGCGGCCGCAGACGGTCGTGCCACCGCCAACGGTGCAAACCGACAATATCGATCGTCAGCGACCGCCTGAAACTGTCGAAGATCAGGCCAACGACGTCGAGCCGGTGATTCAGGCGCTGCTCGCTTTGCTGCGAGTGGTCGGCGGGATCGCGGTTGGCTTGGTGATTGTATTGGCACCGTTTGCGGCGATCATCGCGACAAAGCTCAGGAGACGGCGATCGCGTCGCCGAGCTGCCGAGCCGCTCGCTCGGGTAGCCGGTGGCTGGCGGGAGTTTGAAGACACTGTCGTTGACCGCGGCGTCGTGCTCGAACCATCTTCGACGCGGGGCGAGGTGGCAACGCTCGTGGGCGGCCAGCAACCTCGAATTCTCGCGGTCGTGGCTGATCGCGCAACCTTCTCTCCTGATGCACCGAGTGAGAAGGACGCTGAGGCGGTCTGGCGAGCCGTGGACGAACTTCGCTCGACGCTCGATGCTGGATCGACCCGCTGGCAACGCATCAAAGCGCAGGTCTCGGTGCGATCGTTCGGCAGCGTCTCGGTCAATAAGCGAGCGCCAAACCGCCAAGCTTCAGGGGAGGGTCGAGCGCGGTGATCTGTTCATTCTGCCCCACTGAGCTGCCAGCTGGCGCCTTGTTCTGCGGTGAATGCGGTCATGCCGTAGTGCAAGGCGAGTCGCAAACTGACGCCCCTGAAGTCGCCGCGCCACCGGTGGCACCGGCGCCACCCGAGGCAGCCGCGGCACCCGCTTCGGCAACGGCCGGCACCGCCCAGCTTGATCCGTTCCCGTGGGGACTCCCGGCTGGATCTGTCGAGATCGATCTCGAATCACCGATCCCGGCTCTTCCTGAGCTGCGTCCGGCTGCCGGCGAAGTGCCGGCGATTCCAACTGGCAAGGTGGAGCCGGACCTCGAGCAGACTCGAATCGTTGGTAGCGAACCGGTGGCAGCGCGATTCGTGCTTCAGTTCAGCACCGGCGAGAGTGTCACCCTGGGCGGCACCGGAATACTCGGGCGAAACCCGACACCGGAGCCGGGGGAATACTTCGACTCCCTCGTAACGATTGTCGACCCCGGCCGGACCGTGTCGAAGACACATCTTGAATTCGGCCAAGAGGCCGGATCGTTCTGGCTGAGCGACCGATACTCGGGCAACGGAACGGTCGTCCGCGACCCAGAACTGGCGCCAGTGCGGTGTGAGGCCGGAAAACGGTACTTCATTCTCCGAGGCAGTCGGGTCGACATCGGCGAACAGTTCTTCGTCGTGAGCTGACCTGTCGTGAGCTGACCTGTCGTGAGCTGACCTGTCGTGTCCTATCCTGTCTCAACCTGTCCTGCTTCAAGCTGTTCTTCTTCGAGCTGAACTGTCCCGTCCACACCAGCGCGATCCGCAACAGAAAGAACACGAGTGCTTCGCTTTCCGATTTGTCGTTGACACAATCGTCTTGGCTCGAGGGGTGCATGAGCTCAGCAGTGTCAGTGGCGCGCAGACGAGAGTAGCCGCTCCACGCCCGCCGGAGGGTCCGGCACCGTATCGCTTTCCGCTGCTCGCGACGCTTGCTCCCATGCTTGCCTCTGTCGTCATCTGGCAAGTGACCGGCTCAGCGTTCGCACTCATCTTCGCTGCCATCGGTCCGATCACCGCTGTCGCGAGCCTCCTGGACTCGCGCTTTGGGTCTCGCCGCACGCTTCGACGTGAACTACGCCGTTTTCGTATAGATGCCGCGGCCGTCGCCCAGCAAATCGATTTGCATCACTCGGCTGAGTGTGATCGTCGACGGGCTCGCTTTCCCACCGGGTCCGACCTCGCGGCCTGGCATGGGGGCGACCCGCACCGCTGGAGTACCGACGGCGCTGCGCCACTGCTCGTGAACCTCGGGATCGGCACTTCCGCGAGCGCTTTGTCGCTCGACATGCCGGGGGGAGCCAGCAATCACGGTGCGGAGGTGCAAGCGCGCCTTGCCGAACTCGAGAGCTTGACGCAGCGCATCCAAAGCGGGCCATTGCTCGCCGATGCTCGACTTGGCATTGGCATCAGCGGTGTCACAGCCGTGAGCCTTGCCGCCGCGAGATCGGTCGTGTTGCAACTCGCACGAACGTTGAGTCCAGCGGACTTCGAATTGAGCATCTCGGCACCGTCGACCGAGCGCGAATGGCTCGGGCACCTCCCCCATGTGGCCGATTCACGCTTCGATCGCGGTGCCGTGGTGGGCCAGTTCATCCGAAGCCAAGACCGAACAGTCGTGGCGACTATCGCGACAGCTGCCAATGTCGCCTCCTTGCCGAGCTCGTGCCGCATCGCGATCCACATTGCAAGCTCCAGCACCGGCACTCCAGAGAAAGACAGAAGGGGCGAAATAAACACGGTGCAGCTCGTTCACCATCCAGACCCACAGTTTGGCGGTCCGCTTGAGCTAGCGCTGGTCTCTCGCGAGCAGGCGGTGCGATGGGCACTCGGCGCACGCGAGATCGCCGTTCGAGACGGACTCGTTGCTCGTGTCGCTCGGCTGCCAGACCGGGTTGAACTGTCCGCCATGCTCGGTCCCGCACGTGCTGGAACCGAACTTGCACGATCCGCACGTGTTGGAGTGTCCTCGAACGTTGTTGCCAGAGCGGGGGGCGGCAGCATCCAGTCGTCGCTCGCTGCAACGTTTCTTGTCGATGACACTGGCCCGGTCACGATCGATTTGGCGAATGACGGGCCGCACGCTGTCGTCGGAGGAACTACTGGCAGCGGCAAGAGCGAGTTGCTGATCTCGTGGGTCGTGTCGCTCGCGTCAGCACACCCTCCGGAACGCGTGACCTTCCTTCTTGTCGATTTCAAGGGCGGTGCCGCCTTCGCCAGCCTGCAGTCTTTGCCACACACGGTCGGTATTATCACCGACCTCGATGAAGCCGAGGCCGCGCGAGCCCTATCAAGTCTGCGTGCCGAGTTGCGACTCCGTGAGCGAACCCTCGCCTCGGCTGGGGCTCGCGATATCGGCGAGGTGTCTGGTATTGCGCGACTCGTGATCGTCGTAGACGAGTTCGCGACAGTCATCGATCAGCACCCCGACCTGCATGCACTGTTCAGCGACATTGCCGCTCGTGGTCGCTCCCTTGGCGTGCATCTTGTTCTCTGCACGCAGCGGCCGGGTGTCACGGTGCGTGACGCGGTGCTCGCGAACGCCGACGTTCGAATATCCCTCCGGGTAAACAATCGCAACGACAGCGTTGCGGTCGTCGGCTCTGACGCGGCCGCGCGACTCGATCCAGTGCACCGGGGCCGCGCGATCCTCGCGATGGCCGGCCGTGAGCCGAGTGAGGTCCAGGTCGCCGTGACGAAAGATGCAGATATCCAAGGCGTTGCTCGTCGCTGGGCAGCTTCGACTTCGCCCCGTCGCCCGTGGTGCGAACCGCTCCCGAAGGTTATTCTTCACGGTGACCTAGATTTGCTCAGCAGCAGTCAAGAAGCCGAGTCGAGTCTGGTGGGCGAAGATGGCGAACGTTGTGACGAGGAGGCTGGCTGCATCCCGTTCGGGCTACTGGACCAACCCGAGCGCCAGCGCCGGGCCGTCGCATCCTACGAGCCGCGGCGGGACGGCAATCTGCTGATCATTGGCCGACCAGGTTCCGGTAAGTCGACGATGCTTGGCATTCTCGGCACCAGTGCAGGGTCGCGACACCTAGCAAGGTCCTCTGATGCCGCATGGGACGAGGTCTCGCAGCTTGCGCGTTTCCTCGACCGCGGTCGCGAGCGAGCTCATGGTTCGCGCGGGCGCGAGTTAATTCTCATTGACGACATCGATTCACTGCTGCTGCGCTTCTCGCCGGACCATCGAACCGAGTTCGTCGCGCGCCTGAGCCAAGTCCTTCGCGACGGTAGCGCTGTAGGACTCGCGGTCGCAATGGCCGCGCAGCGGCTCTCCACCGACGTGCATCCCCTCGCCGCACTGGTTGGCACGACGATTCCGTTGGCGCCTGCCACCCGCCAGGAGTTGAGCCTTCTCGGCCTCGATCCGGCGCATTTCGTCGCAGGACTGCCGCCGGGCGGAGGAATCTGGCGAGGGGATCGCGTGCAAGTCGTGTTTGCTCCGTTGCGCCGGGGGAGTGCACGAACCGGCGCCGTCGCGGGCATCCGGAAGGATCGCCCGCTCGCCATCGTGTCTGGGTATCCTTCCGCAACTGTCCAACGACTCGACGCGCAAGGCTTCTCGGTTGTGCCGCTCAACTCAGTCGATTCAGACCCGCGCGAACTTGTCGTGTCAGACGGCCGCAGCCACGTTGCTCTTGTCGGGGATGCCGAGCAGTGGCAGTCGCGCTGGGGCGCACTCGCGAGCCTTCGACCCTTGAGCGACATCCTGTTCCATCGGTGCACCGTGCTTGATGTCCGCACGCTCACTCGAAGCCGTGAGCTTCCGCCGGTGTTGAGTGACGACCCTGGCTTGTGTTGGCGCTGGCGTGACGACGGCGGATTCGATCGCGTGCGATTGGAGAAGCACCCGGCAGCCCGCGACGGTGCTTCCGGCTGGGCTGATCCCGACACGGTGACTCCGTCAAGCCCAGCTTCTACTTGAGCGCAGACGACAATTCGACACTCGGCAAAGAATGCGCAGCAGCGACAGGTGCGTTCACGACGTCGCCAGCGTGGGTATTCAGGCCGAGCGCGAGGGCCGGGTCCGCGCGCAACGCATCACGCCAGCCGAGATTTGCGATCGAGCGCACGTACGGCAGCGTCGCGTTGGTGAGCGCGAAGGTTGAGGTGTTCGGTACCGCCCCTGGCATGTTCGCAACACAGTAGAACAGCGAACCGTGCACGGTGAACGTTGGATCGGCGTGAGTCGTCGCACGCGTGTCTGCAAAGCAACCGCCCTGGTCGACCGCGATGTCGACAAGAACACTCCCGTGCTTCATTCTCGAAACGAGTTCGTTGCTGACAAGCTTCGGGGCCTTCGCGCCAGGCACCAGCACCGACCCGATCACGAGGTCTGCGTCGAGCAAAGCGCGCTCGATCTCGAACGAGTTCGAGGCGAGCGTCGTGACGCGACCAGCATAGATCGCGTCCAGTTCGCGCAATCGTTGGATGTTGGTGTCGAGCACCGTCACATCGGCACCGAGACCTACCGATACTGAAACAGCGTTCGTGCCAGCAACACCGCCACCAAGTACAACGATTTTTGCGGAACGAGTTCCTGGTACTCCCGGCACCAACAGTCCGGGACCGCCGTTCGGCTTGAACATCGCGTTCGCGCCGACGATAGGAGCCAACCGGCCGGCCACTTCGCTCATCGGGGCGAGGAGTGGCAAGCTCCGATTCGGCAGTTGCACTGTCTCGTAGGCGATCGCGGTGACTCTGGACGTCGTAAGTGCTGCGGTCAGGGCTGCCTCAGCGGCGAGATGGAGGTAGGTAAACAGCAGAAGGCCGTCGCGGAAGTAGCCATACTCACTCTCGACCGGTTCCTTGACCTTCAGCAGCAGGTCCGCAGCGGTCCAAACGCTCTCGGCGTCCATCGCGATCCGCGCCCCGGCTTCCACGTAGGCTTGGTCTGGGATTGAGGAACCGAGTCCCGCGCCTGTCTCAACGAGGACCTCGTGACCGTTGACCGTGAGCTCTCGGACCCCAGCAGGGGTGACCGCCACCCGATACTCGTTGTTCTTAATCTCTCGAGGTACAGCGATTCTCATGCAGTCAGCGTAGCGAGACGCACCGTGGATTCCGCACTTTCCGAGACCGGATTGTGCTGATTTCGTGAAATTCTTGTTACAAAGCACGCCTTTTGCGCACTTGAGGTGTCGCCGGTGACGGTGATATGTCAAGATCGGGGTACGAACGATACCGCTTGCAAAGGAGACGCTGCCGTGAACCGACCCCTCCCACAGGACCCGATAATCCGCCAATTGGTCCTTCAAGCCCAAAAAGCACGGCTCAGTCGGCGCCGCCTGCTGCAGGGTGCCGGTGTCGGTGCCGCGACCCTCGCGCTCGCAGCGTGCGCACCGGGCGATTCTGGCGTTCCGCAGGCGGCAGAAGATGTATCCGAAACCGATCCGACGCTGACCTGGTCGAACTGGCCCGCGTACATCGATGAAGACGAAGACGGCAACTACCCGACACTGCTTCGATTTCAGGAGCAGACTGGCATCTCCGTCGAGTACGTCGTTGACATCGACGACAACAACACCTACTACGGAACCATCAAGGACCAGCTCGCGCTGGGTCAGCCAACTGGCGCAGATACGTTCTGTGTCACCGATTGGATGGTCGCCCGGCTCGTACGCTTCGGGTACGTGCAGGATCTGGATGCCGCCAACATCCCCAACAAGGTCAATCTCGCTCCAGCGCTGGCCAACCCGGACTTCGATCCAGGTCGCAACAAGTCGATGCCCTGGCAGAATGGATTCTCCGGTCTCGCCTGGAACACCGAAGAAATTCCGGGCGGGCTCAAGAACATCGACGACTTGTGGGCACCGGAGCTCAAGGGCAAGGTGACCGTGCTGAGCGAGATGCGCGACACGATGGGCCTCATAATGCTCAGTCAAGGAGTCGATATCTCCACCGGCGATTGGGGGATCGACGAGTTCTCGGCCGCGCTCGAGGTGCTCGAGGAGAATGTTCTGTCTGGCCAGATATTCGGCATCAAGGGCAACGAGTACATGCAGGACTTCGTTTCGGGAGATGCAATCGCCGCGATCGCCTGGTCCGGCGACATCACGGTGCTCAACGCGGAGGCTGGCTTCGAGAAATGGAAGTTCGCGCTTCCTGAGTCAGGTGCCACGCTCTGGGGTGACACCTTCGTCGTGCCGCTTGGTTCACCGCGCAAGAAGAACGCCGAGACCCTCATCAACTATTACTACGAGCCAGAGGTAGCCGCGGAGGTTGCCGCCTGGGTGAACTACATCACTCCGGTGGTCGGCGCGCAAGAGGTCGCTGCCGATCTCTACCCAGAGGTCGCGGAGAACCTCTTGATTTTCCCCGACGAAGCCACCCTTGCGAACTCCTTTATATTTAGAACGCTTGAAACCGGTGACGACCAAGAGTTCAACGGCGAGTTCCAGCGCGTATCACTCGGCGCCTGATGGCGGTCGGCACGTTTGCCGAAGCGGGAGCAGACCTCGAACTCATCGGGATCAACAAGCGCTTTCCCGGCTTCACTGCGATAGATGAACTCGACCTGACGGTTCCGGCGGGTTCGTTTTTCGCCTTGCTCGGGCCATCCGGTTGTGGCAAGACGACAACGCTCCGCCTCGTCGCCGGACTCGAAGAGCCGACGGCTGGGAGGATCCTGATCGGCGGCAAGGACGTCACGAGGGTCAAGACCTTCAAGCGCCCGGTGAACACGGTGTTCCAGAGCTACGCGCTGTTCCCGCACATGACCGTTCTGGAGAATGTTGCCTTCGGCCTTCGTCGGCGCAACATTGCCGATGCGCTCGGAAAAGCTCACGAGGGATTGAGGCTCGTTGAGCTCGACCACCTCGCCGCCCGCAAGCCGCAACAGCTATCCGGAGGGCAGCAACAGCGCGTCGCACTCGCGCGCGCTCTGGTGAATCGCCCAGCGCTGTTGCTGCTCGACGAGCCGCTCGGGGCCCTCGACCTCAAGTTACGTCGTCAGATGCAACTTGAGCTCAAAGCCATCCAGAACGAGGTGGGGCTGACCTTCTTGCACGTCACCCACGATCAAGAAGAGGCCATGACGATGGCTGACACCGTCGCGGTGCTCAATAAGGGTCGCATCGAGCAGATGGGTGCACCGGAGGAGCTCTACGAGCTGCCCAAGACAGCGTTCGTTGCGAACTTTCTCGGTCAGTCCAATCTGTTCACTGGAGCGGTCACATCGAGTTCCGGTTCCTCGATCGTCGTCGATATCGCCGGAGTGAAGATCGAGGTGCCATCGGCCCGTGCCCAGCGTCACGTCGGGCTCGTCACGATCGGCGTCAGGCCCGAGAAGCTCTTGCTGCACACTGCTCCACCAAAGGCAAGTGCTGGCACCAACGTGCTCGGACCGGGCAGGGTGACGGATGTCTCATTTAGTGGGGTAAGCACGCAGTACCAGCTGGCGATTCCAGGGGTGGGTATCATCGTGGTGTTCGCCCAGAACATGGTCTTCGGGCCTGTCGTCAATGACGGCGCGGAAGCGTGGGTCAGTTGGACAGTCGAGCACGGCTTCGGACTCGCGGATGTTCCGGAGGCGCTTCCTCGATTTGAAGCAGACACCGACACTGCGACCATTGCGGCACAGGTCAGGCACAAGCTGCTTGCGGAGATCGAGGAGTCGTAGATGGCGTTCGCCGCCTTCGGGTCAAGTGCCGCGCCGGGCGAGCAAGCCCCGCGTCGCAGAAGCGGGATCGCCCTGATCCTGCTTGCACCCGGTCTTGCCTA
>Ga0105044_10003433_pt1 | contig 21763 bp, 18 predicted proteins | sample MAT01_FD_78092 | JGI IMG/M metagenome (GOLD analysis project Ga0105044, IMG submission 78092) | Freshwater microbial communities from Lake Fryxell liftoff mats and glacier meltwater in Antarctica - MAT-01 | ecosystem: Environmental > Aquatic > Freshwater > Ice > Liftoff microbial mat | place...
GCGGATTATGCTGCTCATAGATTGCCAACGAGTTGACAACCTGTTCGATGTTTTCAATCCTCTTACGCGCCTGTGCTGCATCGTTCAGCGTGCGATAAAGTTCATCTTCGATACGAAGTCGATTGAAAAGCTTATTGACCTGTTCTCCAAGTCTTTGATTGCCAAAGCCTTCAATGACCTCTTTCATCATTGTGTGGAATGAGGTCACAGCTTTTTTTGAAGACTCCGAGATGCCAGCAATTTCTCTGACACGTCCAAGGGCTTTAAAGAGCGGCACATTATGTTCCATTGACCACTGGTTCAGATGGATAAGCGTACCGTCACCAACTCCACGGCGGGGGAAATTGATGATACGCAGCAGAGAGGCTTCATCACTGGGATTGTCAATTACCTTGAGGTAGGCGATGGCGTCCTTGACCTCTTTGCGTTCATAAAATTGCTGCCCTCCCACAACCAAGTATGGAATGCGCTCCTGTCGCAGTTTCTCCTCAAAAGCACGGCTTTGGGCATTGGATCTATAAAGTATGGCCATGTCAGACCATGACAGTTTGTCTTTGTACTGCTCCAGCATTATGCTTTCTACAACAATTGCGGCCTCATCTTCTTCACTATCCGCAACAAACAGTTCTATCTCCCGCCCTTTGCCTGCAGCAGACCAAAGCGCTTTGTCTGTTCTGATCGGGTTGTTTTTGATGACACTGTTGGCAGCTTCCAGTATTGAACTGGTAGAACGGTAATTCTGTTCCAGCTTAATTGTTCTGCAACCCTGGTAGTCTTTGCTGAAGTTGAGGATGTTTTGAACTTCAGCGCCACGCCAGCCATAGATTGATTGGTCGTCATCGCCAACAACGCAAAGGTTGCCATGTTTTCTTGCCAGTAAGGAAATCAGAAGATACTGAGATGCGTTGGTGACCTGATACTCATCTACCATGATATAGCGGAATCGTTCCTGCCAGTATGACAATATGGCCTGACTGGATTGTAGCAGCTTGACTGAAAGCATGATGATGTCATCGAAATCAATAGCATTGAAGCCCTTGAGAAGTTCTTGATATCGGGGATAGACGGTTGCTGTTGCCAGTTCTATTCGGTCGTCACTGGCTGGTTTGAATTCGGAGGCGGAAATCAGACGGTTTTTTGCTGCGGAAATTCTCCAGAGAATTGTATCCGGATCACACTGCTTGGGATCGATATCCCGCTCGCGCATAGCCTGTCGAATAACACCGGACTGATCAGATGTTGTGTAAATCGAAAAGTTCGGTTTGAAACCTAATGCTCTGATATCACGGCGCAGTATACGTACGCCAAGGGAGTGGAAAGTGGAAATAATGATGCCTTCAGCCATTTTACCGGCCATTCCAGCGACACGTTCTTTCATTTCGCGGGCGGCCTTATTGGTAAAGGTTACAGCCAGAATGTTTTCTGCCGGTATGTGCTTATCTTTTAACAGGTGAACAATGCGGGTTGTTATAACCTGGGTTTTGCCAGAGCCGGCTCCGGCCAGTATCAGCAATGCGCCTTCGGTGTGATTGACCGCCTGTTGTTGCGGTGGATTGAGTTTTTTCATAGGTGCACAGGTGTAACATAAACTGAAGAGTCGATGCAATTTTGTTTGCATTTTTATGGCTGGGGCTTCACTTGCAATGTAAACATTATCAGATAGAATATTCTACATAACCATTTGGTTCGGAAAAACAAAATCAGTCTGGAAGCAAAACCTTCTTGACCTGTCCCAGGTATGGTGCTAGATTCTCTAACATATTTTATACCTTTTAATTTAGTCCGTGAGACTAGCAAAGGTGACACCAATGATTTACTCGACACTTAAATCTGAAGAGTCTTGCCGTTTGCAACGGTAAGGCTCTTTTTTTATTCATGCGGGAAAGGTGGTCAATATGTCTGAAGAGCAGACCGTAATTCTTGACACAGCTGGAATCAAACGGGCCCTCACACGCATTTCACATGAGATGCTGGAGCGCAACAAAGGGCTTGAAAATGTTGTTCTGATCGGTATTCGTTCCGGAGGAGCGCATCTGGCCGAAGAGATCAGGGATGCGATTGAGGTAATTGAAGGAGAAAAAGTTCCAATAGGAACCATTGATATTACTCTTTACAGGGATGATGTCAGTGGAAACTTGCCTCATCAGCGTGTTGGCAGAACAGAGATTCCCTTTTCCATAGAGGGTAAAAAAGTTGTTTTGGTTGATGATGTTCTTTTTACCGGCCGCACAATCCGCGCGGCCATGGATGCCCTGATGGATCATGGTCGGCCATGCTGTATTCAGTTGGCAGTTTTGATCGATCGAGGGCACCGTGAGTTGCCGATTCGTGCCGATTTTGTCGGCAGAAACGTTCCAACAAGCCTTAAGGAAAATGTAGAAGTACTTTTTGATAAGTCTAATCGTGCAGTCGAAGTTGTATTGCAAAAACCAAGTTAGCGTGAAACGTATTTTCCTTTAAGGAGGAGGCATGGCAGAGTTCAAGCATAAGCATATCATCACCTTGCAGGATCTTACCAAGGAGGAGATCGAGTTGCTTCTCTCTACTGCAGAGAGTATGCGCGAGATCAATAATCGCGATATCAAAAAGGTGCCGACGCTGCGTGGAAAGACCATCATCAATCTCTTTTATGAGTCTTCAACGCGTACTCGGACCTCTTTTGAGCTGGCTGCCAAGCGTCTTTCGGCTGATACAGTGAATATCTCGCCATCGACCAGCGCCGCCACCAAGGGGGAAACTCTTTCCGATACTGCATTGAATCTTCTGGCTATGAAACCGGATATTATCGTCATGCGGCATGCGGTCTCAGGTTCACACAGCTTTCTGGCAAAAAAGGTTTCCTGTTCTGTTGTAAATGCTGGAGATGGTGCTCATGAACATCCATCTCAAGCACTGCTGGACATGATGACCATGAAAGATCGTTTTAATCGTCTGGATGGTCTGAAGGTTGCTATTGTGGGTGATATCACTCATAGCCGGGTCGCCAGATCAAATATCCATGGCCTGACCAAAACCGGATCTCATGTCTATCTGGCGGGCCCACCGACCATGATGCCGCCTGGAATCGAAAGACTGGGCAATGTCACTGTCTGTGCAAACCTGAAGGAGGCAATTCAGGATGCCGATGTTGTGATGATGCTGCGAATTCAGCAGGAGCGCCAGGGTAAAACTCTGATGCCGAATGCAAGAGAATATGCCCGGTTTTTTGGTCTAAATCCTGAAAATCTGAAATTTGCCAAGTCTGATGCTATGGTAATGCATCCTGGACCGATCAATCGCGGTGTGGAAATGTCCAGTCATGTTGTTGATGGCAAGCAGTCATATGTGCTGAATCAGGTTGAGAACGGTGTGGCGGTGAGGATGGCGATGCTTTATCACGTCTGCGGCGGCGAACTCGAGTAGGGAACGCACACTTTTGCGCAATCTCGGCGTCAGACTTCTTGTTTACTTGTGCGGCGTAGTACTGCTATGCCTCCGCGGAAACGCTCATTTCCTTGACCTTGCACAAAATTGAGCGTTCTAGCGCTAATTTCCCCATTTACGAGGTGTTTATGAATTTACTTATAGAAAACGGCAGAGTAATTGATCCTTCACAGGAACTTGATGATACGCTTGATATTCTGGTGGAAAACGGGTTGATCAAGGAGATTGGCAAGGGGCTTACTGTCCCGGCTGGAGCAGAGGTTATCGATGCCTCCGGAAAATATGTCGTGCCAGGTCTTGTAGACATGCATGTGCATCTGCGTGACCCGGGTCTGGAGTACAAGGAGGATCTTGTCAGCGGAACCAGGGCGGCGGCGGCAGGTGGCTTTACATCTGTGGCCTGTATGCCAAACACAAAACCGGTTATCGATAACAAAACCGTAGCCAGTTATATTATTAACAAGGCTAAAAGTGAGGGTTTCTGCAATGTGTTCCCGGTTGGATCAATCACCTGTGGTCTGGCTGGTGATCGGCTGGCTGAGATGGGAGAGCTTAAAGAGGCTGGCTGTGTTGCTGTTTCGGACGATGGCAAACCGGTCAATAATCCTGAACTTATGCGTCGCGCTCTTGAATATGCCCGAGGTATGGGGATTATGGTGATTACTCATTCAGAAGAGCTTGCCCTGGTTGGTGAGGGAACCATGAATGAGGGCTATACCTCAACTGAAATGGGTTTGAAAGGAATACCGAGAATTGCCGAGGATATTGCCACAGCCCGTGATATTATGCTGGCAGAGTATACCAATTCGCCTATCCATATCGCACATGTTTCTACCGCCGGAGCAGTACGCATAATACGTGATGCCAAAGAGCGTGGCGTCAGAGTTACCTGTGAGACGGCTCCGCATTATTTTACGCTGACAGATGATGCCGTGCGCGGTTATAATACCAATGCCAAAATGAATCCCCCGCTGCGGGAAGCTGCAGATGTGGCGGCCATCAAGGAAGGACTTAAAGATGGAACAATAGATGCCATCGCCACAGACCATGCTCCTCATCATCTGGATGAAAAAGATGTGGAGTTCAATGAGGCTATGAACGGCATTATCGGTTTGGAAACATCTCTGCCTCTTTCTCTAGGATTGGTGGATGAAGGGGTTATGGAGCTGGGGCAGTTGATTGAAGCCATGTCCCTGAACCCTTCAAAAATTCTCGGAATAAATCGCGGTACTTTACAGGTTGGTACCGTTGCCGATATCACTGTCATTGACCCTGAATTGGAGTGGGTTGTTACAGAGGAGAATCTGGCCAGCAAGTCGAAAAATTCACCCTGGCTGGGGCAGAAGATGAAGGGTGCCGCATCTAAGACAATTCTGGCTGGCAAGGTAGTCTATACAAGAGCATAAAATCTATTTTGGAGTAACTAATTATGAAAGCAATATTAGCACTCGCAGACGGGCGCATTTTTGAAGGCAAATCATTCGGAGCTGGTGGAGAAGCCAGTGGAGAGGTGGTTTTCAATACAGCTATGTCCGGTTACCAGGAGGTCCTGACCGACCCCTCCTACAAAGGCCAGATGGTTACTATGACTTATACCCAGATCGGGAATACCGGTATTAATCCTGAGGATATTGAAAGTCGAGGACTGTTCTTGTCCGGTTTTATTGTTAAGGAATATCAGGAGTGTTATTCAAACTGGCGAGCCACCATGAGTCTGGACAGCTATCTTAAAGAGAATGGCGTTGTCGGAATTCAGGGGATTGATACCCGTGCTCTGACGCGTCATCTGAGAGACAAAGGGGCTCAAAACGGGATCATATCAACTACAGATATGGATCATGCCAACCTGGTTGCCAAGGCGTGTGCAATTTCTAGTATGGCCGGACTTGATCTGGCCAGCGGTGTTTCTTGCGAAAAACCATATCATTGGTCCGAAGGGGCCTGGGATTTGGAAAACGGTTATCCACAGGTAGATACAACCAGCTTTAAGTACAAGGTTGTGGCTTACGATTTTGGTATCAAATATAATATTCTGCGCTGTCTTGTTGATGCCGGTTGCGATGTTACCGTCGTTCCAGCAAACTTTCCTGCCGAGGAAGTTCTGGCAATGAACCCGGATGGTATTTTCTTAAGTAATGGCCCGGGAGACCCGGAACCGCTTGTCAGTGTACAGGCGGAAATCCGCAAACTGATTGGCAAGAAGCCTATTTTCGGTATCTGTCTGGGCCACCAGCTGCTGGGGCTTGCTCTGGGGGGTAAGACGAAGAAGCTGCCGTTCGGCAATCATGGTTCCAATCTGCCAGTAATGGATATGTCGACCCGGAAGGTCGAGATTACCTCCCAGAATCATGGTTTTGCCGTTGACCTGGATTCTCTTGGGAATGATGCCTGCCTTGGACATGAGAACCTGAATGACCAGACGGTTGAGGGTATTCACCACTGCTCACTGCCGATTTTCTCGGTTCAGCATCATCCGGAAGCTTCACCCGGACCACATGATTCGCAGTATTTGTTTCAGAGGTTTGTAGATATGATGGAAAAAAACCGGTAATTTGGGACCAGGGATCGGGGACTAGTTAAAGCATTTAAAAGCTTTGCCTATACTGGTCCCGAGTTCCGAGTCCCGAGCCTATATGAATTACGTCGATCTTTATCAATCAGGAGAGTTACTTCAACGGATCCGGTCGGCCTATCGCCGACTGAGGTCCTGCGATATTTGTCCCCATGACTGCGGAGTCAATCGTATCAAAGGGGAGAAGGGCGTTTGCAGGGTCGGCCTGCTGCCAAAAATAGCTTCGGCTAATGTGCATACAGGAGAGGAACCACCCATATCAGGGGAGAAGGGTTCGGGTACTGTTTTTCTGAGCGGTTGCTCTTTGAAATGCCGCTTTTGCCAGAATTTTCCGATCAGCCAGTTGGGTAACGGTTCAGAGCTGACGACCAGAGAGCTGGCCGCTCGTATGGTCAAGCTGCAGAAGCAGGGGGTGCACAATATCAATTTTGTCACCCCGACCCATTATCTGCCGCAGATATTGGCTGCACTGTATCTGGCCATACCACAGGGATTCAGTTTACCGCTGGTCTGGAATTCCAGCGGTTACGAAAAAGTTGATGCCCTGCAGCTGCTAGATGGTATAGTCGATATTTATCTGCCTGATATGAAGTATTCAGTTGATGATTCTGCTGTTCGACTTTCTTCTGCACCAGGTTATCGGGAGATCAATCGTTCTGCGGTCAGCGAGATGCTGCACCAGGTTGGGCACCTTAGGATGAATGATGATGGCCTGGCAAAAAAAGGTTTGATTGTCAGGCACCTTGTTTTACCGGAAGGGTTGGCGGGTTCACGTGATACCCTGAAATGGATCGCCGAAAACCTGGGCCAAGAAACACATATTTCACTTATGAAACAGTTTTTTCCTGCCCACCAGGCACCGGAAACAACAGGTATAAATCGCAAGATATCGGATGACGAGTATGAACAGGCAGTGGAATGGCTGGAAGAGTTTGACCTGGAGAATGGCTGGGTACAGGAATAGAGTTGAAGTAATTGCTTCAATGTAAATTAAAGTTGAGACTATGAGAAGGAGTTACAAATATATGCCCAAAAGAACCGATATTAAGAAAATACTAATCATTGGAGCCGGACCAATCGTCATCGGTCAAGCCTGTGAATTCGATTATTCAGGAACGCAGGCCTGCAAGGCTCTGAAAGAAGAAGGCTATGAGGTCATACTGCTAAACAGTAATCCGGCCACAATCATGACCGACCCTGATTTTGCAGACCGAACCTATATCGAGCCGGTAACGCCTGAGATACTGGCCAAGATCATTGAAAAAGAACGTCCTGATGCTATTTTGCCGACTCTGGGCGGGCAAACGGCGTTGAATACTGCTGTTGCGGTGGCAGAGGCTGGGATTCTGGATAAATTCGGGGTTGAGCTGATTGGTGCCAAACTGCCGGCCATTAAAAAGGCTGAAGACCGTACCCTGTTCAAGGCTGCCATGGAAAAAATCGGGCTGGCTGTTCCAAAATCAGGTCTTGCTCACAACTATACTGAAGCGATGGAAGTTATAAAAACCATTGGTTTTCCAGCAATTATCCGACCTTCGTTTACTTTGGGCGGTACCGGTGGCGGTATTGCTTACAACAGTGAAGAATATGAAAAAATGGCCCTGGTCGGGATTGATGCTTCTCCGACCGATGAAATTCTGATTGAGGAGTCCGTAATAGGTTGGAAAGAGTATGAGCTGGAGGTCATGCGTGATACGGCCGATAATGTTGTTATTATCTGCTCCATAGAGAATTTTGACCCAATGGGGGTCCACACTGGTGATTCCATAACTGTGGCACCTGCCCAGACCCTGACCGACAAGGAATATCAGATTCTGCGTGATGCATCATTGAAAATTATTCGTGATATCGGCGTTGACACCGGTGGCTCAAATATCCAGTTTGGTATTAACCCTGTCAATGGGCACCTGGTGGTAATAGAGATGAATCCACGCGTGTCACGCTCTTCAGCTCTGGCTTCCAAGGCTACCGGCTTTCCGATCGCCAAGATTGCTGCCAAACTGGCAGTCGGGTATACACTGGATGAGGTTACTAATGATATTACCCGTGAAACACCGGCTTGTTTTGAACCATCAATTGACTATGTTGTAACCAAGATACCACGTTTTACATTTGAGAAATTTCCAGCGGCAGAGGCCACTTTGACAACGCAGATGAAATCGGTCGGTGAAGTTATGGCCATTGGTCGTACTTTCAAGGAGTCTTTCCAGAAAGCCCTGCGGTCACTGGAAATCGGGGTTTCCGGTTTTGATTCAAAACTTTTTGATATTTCCGTTAAAAACCTTCCAGAACTTTCAGGCAAGGATCAGCAGCGTCTGCTGGAGAAGCTTCGTGTCCCGAATGCAGAGAGGCTTTGGTATGTGGGCGATGCCTTGAGGAGCGGCATGACTGTTGATGAAATTAACAGACACACGGCTATTGATCCATGGTTTTTACATAATCTTCGCCAGATAATTGAGTTTGAGGTTGAAATTAAGAAAATAGATCTTAATGGCGGGATAACTCAAGAACTTAAGGATACTATTCGTGAGGCCAAGCAGATGGGGTATTCTGATAAATTCCTGTCTAAGCTTTTGAATGTTACTGAGGATCAATTGCGTGAACTGAGACTGTCCATGAATATCCGGCCGGTATACAAGCGTGTTGACACCTGCGCAGCTGAGTTTGTTGCCTATACTCCATATATGTACTCAACCTATGAAGAAGAGTGCGAGGCAGAGCCGACCGACCGTAAAAAAATTATTATTCTTGGTGGTGGTCCAAACAGGATTGGGCAGGGGATCGAATTTGATTACTGTTGCGTGCATGGGGCTTTTGCTCTGGCAGAGGACGGTTTTGAGACCATTATGGTCAACTGTAATCCGGAAACAGTTTCAACTGATTATGATACATCCGACAGGCTGTATTTTGAACCGTTGACCATGGAGGATGTGCTGTCTATCGTTGCTGTTGAAAAGCCAGTTGGCGTAATTGTTCAGTTTGGTGGTCAGACTCCGCTCAAGCTGGCGGTTGCCCTGGAAAAAGCCGGTGTTCCGATTATCGGTACGTCGCCGGATGCTATTGACCGTGCAGAGGATCGAGAGCGGTTTCAGGAGATGTTGCATAAGCTGGGACTGCGTCAGCCGGAAAACGGTATGGCACGTTCTTTTGAGGATGCAGAAAAAGTTGCCGACCGTGTCGGTTATCCCGTAGTTGTTCGTCCTTCTTATGTCTTGGGCGGCAGAGCCATGGAGATTGTGTATGACGTTGAAAACTTACAGCGTTATATGCGCACTGCGGTGCTTGCATCGCCAGAACATCCGATCCTGATCGACAAGTTTCTAAATGATGCTATTGAAATTGATGTGGATGCACTTTGTGACGGCACTGAAGTTGTGATTGGCGGCATCATGGAGCATATTGAGGAAGCGGGAATACATTCAGGTGATTCCGCCTGTTCGTTGCCACCATATTCAATATCAGAAGATCTGGTTGCTGAAATTCGTCGTCAGACCGTTCTAATGGCTCTGGAGCTGAAAGTAAAAGGCTTGATGAATGTTCAGTATGCAATTAAAGATGGTGATATTTATATCCTGGAAGTAAACCCGAGAGCCTCACGTACTTCACCATTCGTATCAAAGGCAACTGGTCGTCCGTTGGCAAAGATAGCAGCACGCATCATGGCTGGTAAAACTTTAAAAGAACTGAACGTATCCGGCGATATCGTCCCGAAACATATCTCTGTCAAAGAATCGGTCTTTCCTTTTGTTAAATTCCCGGGTGTTGACACCCTGCTTGGACCGGAGATGAAGTCTACCGGTGAAGTCATGGGTATTGGTGATACCTTTGCAGAAGCATTTGCAAAAGCACAGATGGGAGCCAACGTTAAATTGCCATTGTCGGGCAATGCTTTTATCAGCGTACGCGATGCTGACAAGAAACATGTTGTCACTGCGGCTGAAAAGTTGTATAAAGCCGGTTTCGGGATTATCGCAACTGGTGGTACGGCAACCTATCTGGCTGAAAATGGAATTCCGGTTAAACGGATTAACAAAGTGCTGGAAGGTAGACCGCATATAGTTGATGCAATCAAAAATGGCGAAGTCAGTCTGGTCGTCAACACTACCCAGGGAGCACAGGCAGTCGCAGATTCATTCTCCATACGCCGTGAAGCCCTGATGCACAATATTGCCTATTACACAACCGTGTCAGGTGCCAAGGCAGTCGTTGACAGTATCGTGTCAATGAAAGAACAGGATTTAACAGTAAAGGCTTTGCAAGACTATTTGGGGTAGTTCATAACGGCGGTCAGTCCGCACAAATTTCAGAAGGAGTCGTGGTTAGATGTCTCATTCAATCCCGTTGACAAAAGAAAGTTACGAGACTCTTCAGGAAGAGTTGAAGCGCCTCATACGTGTGGAGCGGCCTAAGGTTATTCAGGATATTGCAGAGGCCCGCGCTCATGGTGACCTTTCTGAAAATGCTGAATATGATGCTGCCAAGAATCGTCAGGGCTTTATTGAAGGCCGGATTATCGAGCTTAATGACAAGCTTGCCAGAGCATATGTTGTTGATCTGTCAAATATGAAGGCCGATAAGGTTGTGTTTGGGTCCACAGTTACTTTATATGATACTTCCAGTGAAGAAGAGATTTCATATAAAATTGTTGGAGAAGATGAGGCTGATATCAAACTTGGTAAAATATCCTGCACTTCACCAGTTGGTAAAGCCCTGATTGGTCATAAGCTGGATGATTCTGTTAAAGTCAAGGTGCCTTCTGGAACCAAAGAATACGAGATTATAGATATTAAATACTAGCTGGATTGCACAACAGTGCACTCAAAGAGGAGAAATTATTATGGCTGACAAGATCACAAAAGATATGACTTTTTTTGAAGTAATGCGCATGTACCCACAATCTGTTCAGGTTTTGCAAAAGTATAATATGGGCTGTGTAGGTTGCATGGGAGCTCAGAATGAAAGACTCGAACAGGGTGCCAATGCTCATGGCGTTGATATTAATGCTTTGTTGGCAGATCTGAACGCAGCAGTGATTTAAACAATCAATGCTTGTAGAATACCTTAGTCAGCCCTCCTGGAAATTTCCGGAGGGCTGACTTTTTTCATACCAATTGTTGTCGAGGCAAAAATGAAGAATTCATATACATTTCGAATCGGCATTATTCTTCTATTTATTATCAGCATATCTTTGTTTCATTATTTAACACCCCTTCATCTCCATTACCTGCACGATATTTTTCAACGTTTTTATTACCTGCCGATTATTTTGTCTGCATTGTGGTTTGGACTGCGGGGCGGCCTAGCCTGTTCTCTTGTGGTTAGCATCGTTTACGCTCCTCATATCCTTTTTCAATGGGGCGAGGATATGGTTCTGGGTATGGAAAAGTATCTGGAAATAGTGCTTTACAATGTTGTTGGCGGTGTAACCGGATTATTGGCTCAGCGAGAGCAGGAAAAAAGCCGGGAACTCCAGAAGACGGCAGAAGGGCTGGAGGTGTCCTACATTAAGCTCCAGCATCAGTCAGAACGCATCATTGCTATCGAAGAAAAGCTGCGCCGGGCCGAAAAACTGTCCACTCTGGGAGAAATGTCGGCTGTGCTGGCACATGAAATCCGCAATCCGCTGGGCTCTATCAGAGGGACAGCCGAGATTTTGAGGGATGATTACCAGCCTGGCGATCCCAAGTACGAGTTCATAGAGATCCAGATCAAAGAGACCGAACGTCTGAACAGGGTCGTTGAAGATTTTCTGCGCATGTCAAAACCACAGCCTGCCGAGATGCAAGTCTGTTCTGTCAAGGAAGAGCTTGAGACTGTTGTGACGATAACCAGTAATGATGCCGCAGAGCGCAAAGTGTTGGTGACTCTGCAGACTCTCCCGGATACACCCCCAGTTTTGGGTGATGGCGAAAAACTGCGTCAAGCCTTTCTAAATCTCATTATTAATGCCTTGCAGGCGACCCAGAGCGGTGGCAGAGTGGATATTGATCTGCGTCAGATAGACAGAAGTCTGGAAGTCCGTTTCAGTGATACCGGGCAAGGGATTGAACCTGAATCATTAAAGCGGATATTTGAACCGTTTTTTACGACCCGGCCGGAAGGTACGGGGCTTGGTCTGGCAATCACTAAAAAGATTATCGAAAGCCACGGTGGTACGCTGGAAGTAGAGAGTGAAGTCGGTAAGGGCACAATGACTATTGTCCGTCTGCCTGTGCAAAATATCTAGAATCATTGCTGAAAATACAAATAGTAAAGGATAATTATATGAATGCTTTACCGAAATGTCCCAAATGTAACTCCGAATATACCTACGAAGATGGAGGCATGTACACCTGCCCGGAATGTGCCCATGAGTGGTCAATGACAGCAGCTGAAAGCACGGAAGAGGAAACAGTAGTGCGTGATGCCTTTGGCAATGTCCTTCAGGATGGTGATTCGATTACTGTCATCAAGGATCTGAAACTCAAAGGATCGTCACTGGTCGTAAAAGTTGGAACCAAGGTCAAAAATATCCGTCTAGTCTCTGGCGATCATGATATCGACTGCAAGATTGACGGTATCGGCGCCATGCAGCTAAAATCGGAGTTTGTCAAAAAGTCGTGATTCAGTAATTTTTGAATAGCAAGATGAATGGCACGACATATTTTGTCGTGCCATTCTGTTATCCTTCCCAATATCTTTTTCTCCAAAATACCTTAATCAAAACTTAAAAGTATGGCTATAGTAGGTAAACTCTGCTATGGAAATCAGTAATGTGCGCTTGTTGAAATTGCAGCTTGTAGGGTGTATTAGCGATAGCGTAACGCACCGTTTTTGCTAATTGATGACGCGGTGCGTTACGCGGTTATACCGCTAACGCACCCTACGACTAATCAAGAAAACACAAGCTACTCCTGAGCAGGAGCTGAAAATTGCCAGGAAAAGACTGAAGGAGATACAAAATGGCTGAATTAAAATATCAACCGGTAACTCATGACCATAATGTATTTCTTGAGAAGGCCATGAAACAGGACGGCTTCAAGAAAGCATATGAAAACTTGGAAGAGGAATACGCACTTGCAAAGGAGATGCTTGCTGCACGTGCACGAATCGGTCTTACACAGGAAGCCGTCGCTGAAATCATGGGAACAACAAAGAGTGCAATTTCAAGGCTTGAAGGCGTCGGAAAACACGCACCTTCCTTAACCACCCTAAAAAAATATGCGCAAGCAGTCGGCTGTCATCTCGAAATAAAATTTGTTCCAGAGCATGTCCAGCAATGATTCCGATTTGGTCGATAATGCTGTCAGGTCAACGCCTACGACGTTAGCCGAACAAATTTGAATAGATAAGTAAAATTGTCACGGAAAGTTGACAATGGCAAAAGTCTGACGTATTCTAAAATAAAATGTATACGTCATTGCTGTTTTTGGAGGATATCATGCAAACTAAACTTACTCTTCGCCTTGAAGACCAATTAATTGAACAGGCAAAGTCTTACGCAGCAAGGTCTGGAAAATCAGTGTCACAGGTTGTAGCTGATTACTTTAAATTACTGACATCTGAGAAAATAAAAACAGTTTCTCCAGCAACACCCATAACCCAATCTCTGCGCGGATTGTTGCGTGAAGCCCGGATAGATGAAAAGGACTACAAAAAATATCTGGAGGATAAACACTTTTGAAAGTTCTTTTTGATACAAACATAGTCCTTGATGTGCTCATGGACCGGTTGCCATATTCGGAGGCCGCGGTTGAACTGTTTTCAAAGGTGGAAGACGGGAGCATCATCGGATATTTATGTGGCACAACAATAACGACGGTATTTTATCTTGCAGCCAAAACAGTAGGCGCTACCAGGGCTCAGGAAGAAATAAAAAAACTTTTGAGCCTTTTTGAGGTTGCTCCTGTCAACAGGTATGTTCTCGAAGCGGCTCTGGTGCTGGATTTTAACGATTTCGAAGATGCGGTGATTCACGAAGCGGCATGCCATGTGGGAGCTGATGCCATAGTAACGCGCAACCAACGGGATTTTAAAAAATCGAAGATTACGGTCTACTCCTCGGAAGAGATGGCAATAATCGTATCCTCACAAAAATAACGATTAATGGGGCCTGAGATTGCAGTCATTAATGCGAAACATTGTATATTTCTGGCTTTGATTGTTGTTTTTGTTCAATTCAAAATCTACAAATGTATCAACAATGATAGAATGAATTTGAACTGTGTCTCAATATGCAGAGTTTAAGGAGGCAGAACAATGCCCATTAGTCAAAAAGATCTTCAAACTGCCAGAAAACTGAAAGAACGTGTATCAAAAATGACTCCGCTGATTGATTTTCGGCTTTTTGGCTCCCGTGCCCGTGGCGATGCTGATGAGTATTCTGATATGGATATTTTTATGGAATTTGAGACAGTAGACAAGGAGTTGAAAAACAGGATTAAAAATGCTGCTTTTGAGCTGTCGCTGGAAACAGGGATTGTTGTCACCACACTTTTGTTCAGCCGGTATGAGATAGAAGAGTCGCCCTTACGTTCATCCCCAATTATTCGGGTGATTATGGATGAAGGAGTTCCTGTATGACAGACCGTGAAACTATTTTTGAATACCGCATGAGACAAACAGATGAAACACTTGCTGAAGCAGTCAGGATGTTGGAAACTGGTTTTTCCCCGCGATCAATTGTCAATCGGTCTTATTACACAATGTTCTATGCGGTTTTGGCTCTTTTTATCAATCACAATACACCTCATAAAACATCCAAACATTCCGGTGTGATAGGTATTTTTAATAAGGAGTTTTTTATACCGGGAAGCTTGATGCTCGTTTTGCCAAGATGCTGTACGACTTGTTCGATGAACGCATGGAGCTGGATTACAGGGATTTTGCAGAAGTGTCTGAGGAAGATGCTCGCAATGCGGTATCAGCAGCACAAGAATTTGTTTTAGCAATTAAAGTATTGACGAAATATTAGGTTGTAATTCCAAATAAAGCGCATCAGCGATCACGGGAAAGTTTAGGCGTCACAGCATTTCCATCTGTTTAATCTATGAAGTCAGCAAAAGAAATCAAATCATACCGGATATCCACACCATGAAAACCAAAATACTTGTAATCGATGACGATGCTTCGCTTAGGCGGGTGTTGGAATACAACCTTCAGGAAGCCGGTTATGCAGTTGCCTCAGCGGCATCGGGTGAAGAAGGGCTTTCTTTATTTGACGAGATTTTGCCATCGCTTGTGATTACTGACATGCAGATGCCGGGCATGTCTGGCATGCAGCTGCTGACAGCCATCAAAGAGCGTAATCCTGAAACGGTTGTGATAATTATAACTGCTTTCGGCAGTATTGATCTGGCGGTTAAAACGATGAAGTCTGGTGCCTATGACTATATTACCAAACCGTTTAATCGTGAATCCATATTGCTGACTGTAGCCAAGGCGCTGGAGTTCAGCGGGCTTGCTGTGGAAAACAGGCGGATGAAGAGCGAGCTGGCCGACCGGGCGGATTTTCGTACTATCGTTGGTACCTCAACGAAAATGGAAAAGGTTTTTGAGGTGGTCCGCAAGGTGGCCGACACTGAGGCTTCAGTGCTGATAACAGGTGAGTCCGGAACCGGAAAGGAACTTGTGGCGCGTTCTATTCATGCCAACAGCGGGCGAAGCAACTGCCCTTTTATTGCCATAAACTGCTCAGCCATACCGCGCGATCTGCTGGAAAGCGAACTGTTCGGTCATGTGAAAGGTGCCTTTACAGGCGCGATAAAGGACAAAATTGGCAAATTCCAGCTGGCTGAGGGCGGTACTATTTTTCTGGATGAAGTTGGTGACCTGCCGGTGGAACTGCAGCCTAAACTGCTGCGGGTGCTGCAGGAGAAAGCCGTTGAACCTGTAGGAGGCATAAAGGCTCAGAAGCTGGACGTGCGGGTGATATCGGCTACAAACCTGGATATTGACAAGGCGCTGGCAGACGGTAATTTTCGCGAGGACCTTTATTACCGTCTGGCTGTAATTCCGATCCAGCTGCCGTCACTGCGCGAGCGCCGCGACGATATCCCGCTGCTGATCAAGTATTTCTGTAAAAAACATGGTGCTAATCAGGTCTGTTTTGATAAGAAAATCATTGAAGCGTTAATTGCCTATTCATGGCCTGGCAACGTTAGAGAGTTGGAGAATCTGGTTGAAAGGTTGCTGATAATGCGCAACAGCGATTCCATAACCTCTGACGATTTACCGGAGAGAATTCAGAACAAGGTCGATCACAAAAACAGCCGAGTTATCAATCTTCCTGCAGAAGGATATTCTCTAGAACAGCTGGAACAAGAGGTTGTTTTGGCTGCACTGGAGAGAAATGCCTGGAATCAGACCGCTGCCGCAAAATTTCTTAGAATCCCCCGTCATACGCTAATCTATCGTATGGAAAAATACGCCATCTCCACTCCGGATAAACATTAAAAATGAAGAGCCTTTGAAGAGTATTATTTTTGTGTTGTAGAATATTCTTCATAGTTTCTTTTATAAAATCTTGCTATTCAAATAATGTGAAGTAAAATCAATATGATATGATTTGGCACATCTTGTGTATTAATGTTGTCTAAAAAGCAATTGGAGTCGTTATGAAACATCGAAGTGTATCCAGTTTTCTATTCATTCTGATGTTTGTTTTCACAATATTTGTGCGTGAATCTTTGGCCGAATCGGACAACAGTCTGGCTATTTTGGTCAACAGTGCCCTAAAAGATAATCCCGAACTTAAATCATCACAGGCCCGCTGGCAGATGTTCGCCAGCAAAGCTAAGCAGGCCGGTTCTCTGGAAGATCCGATGCTGATGTTCAAGCTGCAGAACATGCTGGTCCGCGAGCCGCTGGTCTTTAATAAAGATCCCCAGTCCGCCAAGGTTATTGGAATAACGCAGCAACTGCCGTTTTGGGGCAAACGAGCCATCAGGGAAGAGGTTGCCCAGTTGGAAGCCGAGTCTTTCAAGTGGTCAATTGAAGAGCGTAAGCTTGAATTAACCCGCATGGTCAAAGAGACTTACTACCAGCTCTGGGCAGCGGACAAGTCGCTGGAAGTTATTGACAAAAACCTGAAAGTCCTGTCTGATTTCATTGTTATTGCCGAGTCCAAGTATTCGGTCGGGCAGGGAGTGCAGCAGGATATCTACAAGGCCGGGCTGGAAAAGTCCAAGCTGCTGGATATGCAGATCACTTTCAGCCAAAAGCGCAAAAGCCTTGAGGCAAATCTTAATTATCTTCTATATCGGCCTGGTAACACGCCGGTAGGGGCTGTGGCGGACTTCACTCTGCCGGATCTTAAACTCTCTGCCGAACAACTGAACGTACTTGCCCTGGAAAAGCGTCCTCAGATCAAAAGTCTTGCCTTGCTGAACAGCAAGGGGCAGGCCTCCCACCGGCTGGCTCAGAAAGAATTTTACCCCGACTTCAGCCTCGCATTAGAATATATGTTCAAAGAATCCATTTCGACTGACATGATTAAGGACCCCGGATACAACATGTTCAGCATAGGTGTCACATTCAACCTGCCGTTCCAGCAGGAACGCCGACGAGCCATGGTGGCCGAGTCACAATCCGAGACAAACATGGCGGCTGAAGAGCAGAATGCCCTGAAAAACAATATCTCGTTTGCCATCAACGATACCATTGCCCAGCTGGAGCGTCGTCGCAAACTGGTGGAACTGTACCAGGGCGGGATTATTCCGCAAGCCGGGCAATCCCTGGAATCGGCTGTCATCAGCTACCGGGTCAACAAGGTGGATTTCCTGACTCTGCTGGACGGCAGGGTCAATCTGTTCAATTACGAACGGGAACTGTACGAGTCGCAGGCCGAGTACATGATGAATCTGGCCAGGCTTGAAGCGGTTGTGGGTGTAGCATTTACAGAAGATACAACTCCAAAAGGAAGCCAGCCATGAAACTGAACAGGAAAGTTTACCTCCCTATTATACTTATAATTTTCGTAATACTGGCCGGTGGTGGTTGGTATGCCTGGCAGCACTTTGGGCATGGCCATGCTTCTGAAGGCAAGACATCCCAGGGCAAACAACTCTACACCTGCTCCATGCACCCGTTCATCATCAAGGACAAACCCGGCACCTGCCCGATCTGCGCCATGGAATTGATCAAGAAGATTGAAAGTCCCGCTGACGGGGCACCACAGACTGCAGAACAGAAACAGCAGGCCGATATGCTCGGCCATGTTTCCCTTTCTCCGACCCAACGTGTCATGGCCAATGTGGCAACCATCGAGGCAAAACAGCAGTCACTTAACAAAGAGATCAACGCCGTTGGTATCGTCCAGTTTGACCAGTCGCGCCAGGCCAAGGTTACGGCCTGGATTGCCGGGCGGATCGACAAACTGCATGTCAGTACGGTCGGTGCCTTTGTGTCCAAGGATAAGCCGGTGGCGGAGGTTTATTCGCCGGATCTGCTGGCTACCCAGCAGGAATATCTGCTGGCAATCAAGAGCCGTGACCAGCTGAAAAACTCGCCGATCCCTTCTATCGCCCAAAATGGAGATGGTCTGGTGGCGTCGTCTAAACAAAGGTTGATGTTTTTCGGAGTCAAAGAAAGTCAGATCACTGAGCTGGAAATGGCTGGCAAGCCGAATATCCGTCTGCCGATCTACACGCCGCTCTCGGGCATTGTTATTGAAAAGATGGTCCAGCAGGGGCAGTACGTCAATACGGGTGAAGTACTGTTTAATATTGCCGATCTTTCCACGGTCTGGGTCGAGGTGGAGGTCTACGAAAACGAGTTTCCAAATATTCATATCGGCCAGCAGGTGCAGATCCGTTCACAGTCATTTCCCGACAGGCCGTTCACCGGGCGCATCTCTTTCATCTATCCTTTCCTGGACGCCAAGACCAGGACAGTCAAGGCCCGTGTGGAAATGCCCAACCCCGGCATGAAGCTAAAGCCGGACATGTTTGTCAATGCCATCATCAAGATTCCACTTGCCAAGGGTATTGTCGTGCCGGTCACCGCTGTGATTGATACCGGCAAGCGTCAGGTTGTCTGGGTTGAAACTGCTACGGGCATCTTCGAACCGCGTGATGTCCAGGTTGGCCAGCGGACTGATGAACAGATACAGATTCTTTCCGGCGTGAAGCCGGGCGAAAAGGTTGCTGTTTCCGGTGCTTATCTGATCGACTCCGAATCACAGCTTAAAGGTGGCAGCGGTGTGGATCACAGCCAGCATACCGGCGGCGCCAAGCCGCCAGCCGAAGGGCAGGCCCCGGCAGCAGCACAGAAGCAGGCTCCGGCTGCAACCGGGCATGAGGGACATGGGGCAGCAACTACTCCCGTAAAACCGGCACCGGCAAAGAAAGGTGATCTGAAGATGGATGACATGAAAATGTGAATTGGAACCGGGGAATGGTGACTGGGGAACGGTAAAGGCTTTTACTAACCCTCGCTCCCCGTTTCCCGATCCCTGGGGTAACCAATGATCGAAAAAATTATCGAATATTCCGCCCGTAACCGGGTCATTGTACTGATGCTCTTCGGACTGATCATTGCCTGGGGTGTCTGGTCGGTATACAAGACGCCGGTGGATGCCATTCCGGATCTTTCCGACAACCAGGTCATCGTTTTTACCGACTACCCCGGCCGTTCTCCGCAGGTTGTGGAGGATCAGGTTACCTATCCGTTGGCAGTCAATCTGCAGGGGCTGCCGAAGGTGCGTGCAGTGCGGGCTTCATCGGCTTTCGGTTTCTCGATGATCTATGTCATTTTTGAGGATAATGCCGATATCTACTGGGCCAGAACACGTGTACTGGAGCGTCTTAATTACGCAGCTTCCCTGCTGCCGACTGGCGTTGTTCCTACTCTCGGCCCTGATGGCACCGGAGTTGGCCATGTCTTCTGGTACACCATCGAAGGCAAGGGCTATGACCTGGAACAGTTGCGGACACTGCAGGACTGGTTTGTGCGCTACCAGCTCAATACCGTTCAGGGTGTGGCCGAGGTGGCCTCCATTGGCGGTCTGGTACGGGAATACCAGATTGACCTGGACCCCAATAAACTATTTGCCTACAAAATCAAGGTTGCCAAGGTCATGGATGCCGTCAAGGCATCCAACAAGGATGTGGGTGGTAAGCTGATCGAACAGGCCGATGCTGAATACCTGATTCGCAGTCGCGGCTATGTCAAGTCAAAGGCCGACCTGGAGAATATCGTTGTCGGTGCCGACATGCGCGGCACCCCTATCTATGTCAAAAACCTTGGCACTGTTCAGCTTGGTGGCGCCATCCGGCGCGGCATGCTGGATATGAACGGGGAAGGTGAGGCGGTGGGCGGCATTGTTGTCATGCGCTACGGCGAGAATGCCAAGGATGTCATCGACCGGGTCAAGGCAAAGATCAAAGAGCTGGAAAAAGGTTTGCCGCCGGGCGTGAAGATCATGGTTTCCTATGACCGTTCAGATCTGATCCAGCGAGCCATTGATACCCTGAAAAAGAATCTGCTGGAAGAATCAATCGTTGTCTCGCTGGTGATCCTGATTTTCCTGCTGCACTTCCAGAGCGCCCTGGTGATCGTACTTACTTTGCCGATCTCGGTCCTGATCGCCTTCATAACCATGAAGATGATGGGGGTCACATCCAACATCATGTCCCTGGGAGGTATTGCTATTGCCATCGGCGTACTGGTTGATGCCGGGGTGATCATGGTCGAGAACTGCTATCGCCATCTCTCTGAAATGCCGCCGGAAGAGCGTACGCCTGAACGACGTCTGGAAGTAGTTATAACTTCAGCCAAGCAGGTCGGGCGGGCGATCTTCTTCTCCCTGGCAATCATTGTACTTTCCTTTGTGCCGGTCTTCATGCTGGAAGGGCAGGAGGGCAAACTTTTTCATCCGCTGGCCTTTACCAAGACCTTCTCCATGATGGGATCGGCCCTGATCGCAATCACGCTTGTTCCGGTGCTGATGTACTTCTTCATGCGCGGCAAGATGCCGCCGGAAAGTTCCAACCCGGTTTCAACATTCTTCATAAAACTGTATTCACCGGTTATCAGATGGGTGCTGGTCTGGAAAAAAACCACCATTGCCTTGAATATTGTGGCTCTGCTGATCGCCGTGCCGTTGTTCATGAAGCTGGGCAGCGAATTTATGCCGCCTTTGGATGAAGGCTCGCTGCTCTATATGCCGGTAACGCTGCCAAACGTCTCCATCACAGAGGCCAAACGCCTGATTCAGGTGCAGGATACGATTATCAAGAGTGTCCCTGAGGTGGAGCATGTCCTTGGCAAGGTGGGACGGGCCGAGACATCCACCGATCCGGCGCCGGTCTCCATGTTTGAGAGCATCATTATCCTGAAACCCAAGGAACAGTGGCGACCGGGCGTCAAAAAAACCGACATTGTGGCTGAACTGGATGCCAAGCTGCAGCAGATCGGCGTGCGCAATGGCTGGACCCAGCCAATCATCAACCGCATCAATATGCTTTCCACCGGTGTCAGGACCGACCTGGGGGTCAAGATCTTTGGCAACGATCTGAATGTACTCAAGGATCTGGCGATCCAGGCCGAGGCGATTCTCAAGCCGATCCCCGGGGCTGCCGATGTTGTGGCGGAACGTGTAACCGGCGGCAACTATATTGATATAGATATTGATCGTGAGGCAGCTGCTCGCTATGGCGTCAATGTGGGCGATATCCAAAGTGTAATTGAAACCGCTCTGGGCGGGGAGATGCTCTCTACGACGGTCGAGGGGCGCAACCGATTCCCGATCCGAATCCGCTATCTGCGGGACTACCGCGATAATATCCC
>Ga0105044_10003434_pt1 | contig 21762 bp, 22 predicted proteins | sample MAT01_FD_78092 | JGI IMG/M metagenome (GOLD analysis project Ga0105044, IMG submission 78092) | Freshwater microbial communities from Lake Fryxell liftoff mats and glacier meltwater in Antarctica - MAT-01 | ecosystem: Environmental > Aquatic > Freshwater > Ice > Liftoff microbial mat | place...
ATTTGAGGGAATCGCAACCACCCCAAATAACAGGAGGGACATCATTATGACGACACCACGCCGCAAGGTCGTGATTATCGGCGCGGGATTCGGCGGACTCAACGCCGCCCGCGCACTCAGTGGAAAGCCGGTAGATGTGCTGCTGATTGACCGCAACAACTATCATGTCTTCACGCCGTTGCTGTATCAGGTCGCCACTTGCGGCCTAGACTCGTCCGACATCGCCTACCCCATACGCGGCATTTTCCGCCGCATATCCAACGTCCGATTCCTATTGGGCAGCGTGACCGCCATTGACACCGCCAACCGCGTCGTAACCGTCACCGCCGAGGCTGGACAGCGCGCCGAGCCGTATGACGATTTGATTGTAGCGGCGGGCAGCGTCACAACCTACTTCGGCAATCAGCACATCCAAGACGTCTCATATCAAATCAAAGACCTGTCCAGCGCCGTCCAACTGCGGAATCACGTCCTCAAGTTGCTGGAACGCGCTGCGTGGACGGAAGACGCCGACGAGCGCCGCGCTCTGACCACCATGGTGGTAGTCGGCGGCGGCCCGACCGGATTAGAAACGGCTGGCGCGTTGGTCGAACTGTATAACGGGGTCGTCAAGCAAGAATACCCGCACGTCGCGCACCTTGACGCCCGCGTGTTGTTGGTTGAGGCCACAGACCGGCTACTCGCCCCGTTCCCAGAGAGACTCCGCAACTCGGCGGCGGAACAATTACGCAGCATGGGCGTCGATGTGCTGTTCAGCGTGCGCGTGACCGACGCTACCGAGTCCACCATTTCGCTGTCCAACGGCGTCCTCGTCCCATCCTATACGCTGGTCTGGGCGGCGGGCGTTGAGGCCTCCCCGCTGGCAAAATTATTGGGCGTGCCATTGGTCAAAGGTGGGCGCATCGCGGTCAGCGAGACGCTCCAGCCCGACGGACTATCGAACGTCTATGTGATTGGCGACCTCGCCTATCGCGTTGACCCCAAGACCGAACAGCCCTACCCGCAGATGATTCCGGTGGCGATTCAGCAAGGCAAACATGCGGCCAAAAACATCCTCGCCGCGCTAAAAGGCCAGCCACAAACGCCGTTCGCCTACTTTGACAAGGGGATTATGGCGACCATCGGGCGCAGTCACGCCGTCGCTTACCCGTTCAATAAGGTGCAAATCACCGGCTGGTTGGCGTGGGTGACATGGCTCGGCCTGCACCTGATTTGGCTGATGGGCTTCCGCAATCAGGTTCAGGTCTTCATCAATTGGCTGTGGAATTACCTGACCTTTGACCGCAGCGTGCGAATCATCCTTGAGAACACGGCGGTCAAACCAACGGTGAACGATTAGGGTGGTATCGGGCGGGCAAGCCTCGCCCCCTACAAAATTTCTGATGACGTGTCTTCAAAATCGCGTCACAGGATGTTCTGTAGGGGCTGCGCCCGCCGTCAATACACGGTGAATCCGCCCTGATGTCAAAAATCCATCGGGCTTAATCACCTAGCTGTGTTCGAGCAAGCTACGCCCGGTCATTTCAGACGGTTGCGGCACGCCCAGCAACTCTAGCACGGTCGGCGCGACATCAGCCAAAATCCCCGACGGGCGCAACTTATAGTACCCGTCACCAATCACAAACAGCGAGACCGGGTTGGTCGTGTGATAAGTGTGCGCCGCGCCAGTGATTTCTTCAATCATGCGCTCACAGTTGCCGTGATCAGCGGTGACAATCGCCACGCCGCCTTGAGCGTTCCATGCCTCAACCAAACGGCTGGCGCACCCGTCCACCGTCTCGACGGCCTTAATCCCCGCGCTCAAAACGCCAGTATGCCCGACCATATCGGGGTTGGCGAAATTGACGAGGATGAACGAATCATCGCCCGACGCAATACGCTCTAAGGTCGCGTCGGTCAGTTCATACGCGCTCATCTCTGGCTGGAGGTCATAAGTCGCCACCTTCGGCGAGGGGATGATACGACGGTCTTCGCCGGGGAATTGCGCCTCGTTGCGCCCGTTGAAGAAAAACGTGACGTGCGGGTATTTCTCGGTCTCGGCGCTATGATATTGGCTCAAACCCGCCTTACTTAGGGTTTCGGCCAATGTATTTTTGAGGCGTTCCTTGCCGAACACCACATCAACTGGCAAATTGTCCATATACTCGGTGAACGAGACGAAATTGACACCTTCAACTCGTTTTCCATCAAAGCTGGGGACGCTGGGCAACGCCATCGCTTGGACGATTTGACGCATCCGGTCAGCGCGGAAGTTATAAAAAATCACCGAATCGCCGGGCTTGATGGCAGCATCAGAGTTATCGCCAATCACAACCGGATTGGCGAACTCATCGGTGATACCCGCCGCGTAATCGGTTTGTAACGCCGCCGCTGCCGACTCCGTGATGGGCGCGTTGTGATGCACGATGGCTTCAAAACCGCGCAGTATACGCTCCCAACGGTTATCCCTGTCCATCGTATAATAGCGCCCAGATAGGCTGGCAATTGACGCATTAGGAGTCGACTTCAACACGTCTTCTAGCCGATGGATGAATCCGAGGCCGCTGTTAGGCGGGGTATCGCGCCCGTCTGTGATGACATGCACAAATGTCTGTAAGCCCGTCGCTTGGGTGATGTCTAACAACGCGGTCAGGTGGTTGATGTGGCTGTGGACTCCCCCATCGCTGACCAATCCGATCAGGTGCAAGCGCCCACCCGACGCTTTGGCCTTATCGAATGCGCCAGTCAGTGAGTCATTAGCTGCCAGTGTCCCGGTCTTAATCGCCATGTTAATCGCGGTGATGTCTTGATAGACGATACGCCCAGCGCCGAGGTTTAAGTGACCCACTTCGCTATTGCCCATTTGGTCGGGGGTCAAACCAACGGCTTCGCCGGATGCTTCAACAATCGAACGCTCACGGGTTTTGAGCCAGCGATCAACGTTCGGCGTATTGGCTTGAGCCACAGCGTTGCCGTGTTCAAATTCGCGGATACCCCACCCGTCCAAAATCAGCAGCATGACTTTTTTGGCAGCCATTGTGTTTCTCCTGTGTGATGTTCTAATCGCTCAATTTACACAGTTGTACCACGCGGCGGCGCTTGTGACATCGGTCTCTGGGACGTAAAATAGACGCATGACTCACTCCTCCCCCACCCCACCCCTCGCAGACCGTATCCGCCCGCAAACGCTGGACGAAGTAATCGGCCAGCGCCACTTGATCGGCAAAGGCAAACCCCTCAGCCGTGCCGTTGAAATGGGCGCAATCCATTCGATGATTTTCTGGGGGCCGCCGGGGGTCGGCAAGACGACTTTAGCGCGCATCGTCGCGACCCAAACCGGGCGCAAGTTCGTCCAACTCTCGGCGGTCTCAGCCAGCAAAGATGACATCCGCAAAATCGTTGAAGGCGTCAAAGCCGCCCGCACCCGCGATTTGTTCAGCAACCCGGACGACGACAATAGCGCCGCCGATGGCGTGGTGTTATTTTTGGACGAAATTCACCGCTTCAATAAAGCTCAACAAGATTTTTTGCTGCCGTATGTCGAGGACGGTACGCTGACGCTCATCGGTGCGACCACCGAAAACCCGTCATTTGAGGTCAATTCGGCGCTGCTATCACGGTCACAAGTTTTCACGCTTGAATCGCTGTCCCCGGACGACATGCGCGAGGTCATCCGGCGCGGCGCGAACGCTTTGGGCATCACCGTGGACGATGACGCGACGGACTTCCTCGCCAATTACGCCAATGGCGACGCCCGCCTCAGCCTAAATCTTTTGGACGCCACGCACGGCCTGTACCCAGAGCCGACGCTGACCCTCATCCATTTGCGTGAAGCCCTCCAATCAAAACACATCCGCTATGACAAGTCTGGCGAAGAGCATTTCAATACCGTTTCGGCTTATATCAAATCAATGCGCGCCAGTCAGATTGATGCCGCGCTATATTATCTGGCACGGATGGTGGGCGCAGGTGAAGACCCGCTGTTCATCGCCCGCCGCATGGTGATTTTCGCCAGCGAGGACATTGGCATGGCGCAACCGACGGCGCTGGTGGTCGCCAACGAGGTTTTTAAGGCCTGTGAAGTAATCGGCTACCCGGAATGTCAAATCAACCTCGCCCACGGCACGGTCTATCTGGCATCGGCGGCCAAAGATCGCTCCTCGTATGAGGCGTATTTCCGCGCCCTAGAGGATGTCGAAAAACACGGCAATCTGCCCATCCCGCTCAAAATTCGCAACGCCCCCACCGGTTTTATGAAGCAGTTGGGTTATGGCAAAGAGTACGACCTCTACGACGAGCAAAGTTACTTACCGGAGGACTTGAAAGACCGGAAATATTACCTGAAAAAGTGATGTGGCGTAGGCATGGCGTCGCCTAGCAAAATGGCTTATGCCTAGACTAGAGGCGCTGTCGGATGCTATTATGACCTGTCGTGTCGTCCGTAAAAGCACAAGGAGTCCCCTGTGCAAGCAATCTGGAAAGTGGCTTGGGAGCGCTTAACCCTCATCACCCAATCGGTGGGTGAGGTCAACAGTCGCATCATATTGACCCTGATTTACTTCACCGTTTTCGTCCCGTTCGGCCTGATTTCGCGCTTCGGCACCGACCCGCTTGACTTCAAAGGCGAGCCATCATGGTTGACGCGCAAACCCGTCGCGCATGACATCAAATCCGCCAAGTTACAGGGATAGAGCCGCCGCATGTATATCCTCGGAATCTCTTGCTTCTATCATGACGCCGCCGCCGCCCTCATCCAAGATGGCAAAATCATAGCCGCGTCAATGGAAGAACGCTTCAGCCGTAAAAAACACGATAGCAGTTTCCCCATCGAGGCGATTTCTTTCTGCCTCCGCCAAGCGGGAATCACCTCTAAAGACCTCGACTATGTGGTGTTCTATGAGAAGCCGCTGGTCAAGTTTGAACGTATCCTCCAGACCAGCCTCAACACCTTCCCGAACTCGCTGGCCGTTTGGCGTGAGGCGATGACCGGCTGGCTGCAAAAGAAGCTATGGATCAAGGGTGACATCATGAAAAATGTGGGCGTCTCAGCCCGCAAAGTGATGTTCTGCGACCATCACATGAGCCACGCCGCCAGCGCCTTTTTTGCCAGCCCGTTCACCGAGGCCGCCGTCCTGACCGCCGACGGTGTGGGCGAATGGACCAGCACCACGCTCGGAAAGGCCAGCAGTTTCTGGCAAGGCGAAACCGGCACAAACGACATCAACCTGTTCAGCGAACAACGCTTCCCGCACTCGCTCGGCCTGCTCTATTCGGCCTTCACCGCGTGGCTCGGCTTCCGCGTCAACAACGGTGAATATAAGGTCATGGGCATGTCACCGTATGGCACGCCGCGTTACATGGACAAAATTGAAAAAGTCTTGAAGCTCCATCCCTCCGACGGCAGCTTCCGGCTAGACATGGACTATTTCAGTTTTCATGAATCGGCGGATACCAGTTTCAACAAGAAGTTTGTCGAGCTGTTCGGCGCGCCCCGCCCTGCCGAGGCCGATTTCTTCACGATGGAAACCAACCCAGAACGCGCTGCTGAAAAAGAAGGCATGGCGCTCAACCAGCATTATGCCGACATCGCGGCCAGCATCCAACAGGCCACCGAAGACGCCCTAATCGCTACGTGCAAACACCTCTACGCCCAGACCGGCCTCGATAAACTGGTGATGTCGGGCGGCGTGGCGCTCAACACCAAAGCCAATTGGCGTTTGCTGAACGAGACCCCCTTCAAAGAAATCTACATCCAACCGGCTTCCGGTGATGATGGTGGCGCATTGGGCGCGGCGATGTGGGCGTATCATATCGTCTTAGGAAAACCCCGCGTCGAAGCCATGAAAAACGCTTATTTAGGCGTCAGCTACAACGAGGCGCAAATTAAGCAGACGCTGGATGAAGTCGGCATGAAATACGAGTCGTTCGAGGACAATCCAGACAAAATGCTGGACATCTGCGCCGAAGAACTCACCCAATCAAAGGTGATTGGCTGGATGCAAGGGCGCTATGAGTGGGGTCCGCGTGCATTGGGCGCTCGCAGTATCCTCGCTGATCCGCGCACCGAAGCGATGAAAGAGATCGTCAACACCAAAATCAAGTTCCGTGAGCCGTTCCGCCCGTTCGCACCCGTAATTTTGCGTGACCGCGCCGCTGAATATTTTGATTATCCCGAGGTTCAAGAGCATGAAGCCCCGCGCTATATGCTGATGGTCGCGCCGATTAAAGAGAGTAAGCGCGATGAAATCCACGCGGTCAACCATAAAGGGACAGGACGACTGCAAGCGATTGAACGTGAGACCAATCCGCGTTACTATGGAGTCATCGAACGGTTTGGTCAACTGACTGGCACGCCGGTCTTGCTGAACACCTCGTTTAATCTACGGGGCGAGCCGATTGTCAACACCCCGGCCAACGCTATTAATACCTTCCTCAACAGCGACATCGACATCCTCGTGATGGAAACGCTGCTCGTCCGCAAACCAAACAAGTAAACCGGAGGCCACCTTTCATGGCAAGCCAAGACATCAATAACGACCCGATTGACAATGAAGACAAGCCCAACGCCCTCGAAGATTTTTTCGGGCGAATGGGCGTGCTGGGTGAACTGTTCAGCTATCTGTGGAAGCAGAAGTTGTATTGGTTGATCCCGATGGTAGCTGTACTGGCAATTTTCGCCGTGATCATCATCCTCGGCAGCAATCCCGTGACCGCGCCGTTCATCTACTCGATCCATTAAGGCCTAGACTTTATGACTACGGCACTCTGGATGCTCTTGATCGGCGGTATTGCGGCGCTGACCTTTGGGCCAACCGCCGCCCGCCGCTCAGCGGAGCGCGAAACGATCTACGGTGGTATGCCCGCTAAGGCGCTGAACCTCATCGCCTCAATGGTCTTGGTCTCCGCCCCAGCGACCATCATCACCGGCCTGTTTAACGGGATTGGCTTAGTCGGAGCGCTGGTCGTCTCGTTCAGCCTATTCGGGGTTAGATTGCTATTGATGCTGGTCTTCTCGGTCATTGAAAGTCCGGCTCGTGAGCAAAACGCTGTCAAGCGCGACATCACCAAGACATGGACAGAACAAGACGCCCGCAGTTCTGGCCTTTAAAAGTGACGTGATGAGTCCTGAGTGATGAGTCTTGAGCGGGTAAAACCCGTTCGGAGAATCATCGCTCAGGACTTATTTTTTGTTTCTATATACCTATTCTGCAAGGACGCCGACACGGCTGACGTTGACGTTATACTGGTGGCCGCTGGCGTAGAAACGCAACCGCGAAAGCGCAACAGGGCGCTCATCTGGCGTGAATCCGGCCAGAATGTTGCCGCTATCAAACGAAAACCATGTATACGGCTGAATCCGAATATGCGGCTGACGACAGCTAGAGCAAGTCGTGGGATATGTGCCGGTGTAGTCCGGCAACGTGTAAAACCCATACACCAACTCGCCTCGCGTGCCGTCCGCCTTCAGATAGTCTAGCCGCAGCATCAGCGGGCACTCACTCCCCAAATAACCACAGCCCGCCAACGATTGTTCTTCGATATAGAAATTGCTCTGAATCGACAGCATGGTATAGGTCGAAACATCTTGCCAGACATCTTCTAACTGAAGCCCTTGCTGGCAAATGGTCTCGCCGGGGGACTGTGTGCCATCGCCGCGTACCATCGCCAGCGTATTACGCCCATCCTTCACCACCAAGTTATACGTCCCACGCGGCGCAGTCGGCTGGACATTGATGTGATTGCACGCCCAACCGGTAGGGATGGAAGGTAAACTGGGGTCGGGCGCTACGATGGCGGTGATAAAATCACTGTTTTGCAGCAGTTCTGCCGGTGGCGCAATCGCCCGCAAATCGTTGTTGGCAACGTTATATAAGCTGGTACTGGTAATCGTCAAAGAAGGGAGTTGGTTGGGCGGCAACAAGACCACCGCGCCGCCGTTGCTCTCAACTTCAATCTCCCCATCGCGGACATCTATCCGATATCGCCCCGGCGCGCTAATCACCAAATGCGTCTGCTGCGGGGTGAGTAAATCGAGGCGGAGGGGTTGAGGAATGTCTTTGGCGACCCAAATCTCTACGCGACCACTGACTCCGCTTAAGTCCAATTGATAGCCCGTCGTCCCCCAGCTAAAGCGTGGGCGCTCGGCTACGCGCAGTGTGACCGCGCTGGTCACGCCGATCAAATTTAGGCTGGCGACGAACGCATCATCACGGTAGGGATCGCGGACGATCAACTCGCCCTGCGAATCGACATCGCTGGGGCGGATACGTGAGCCGAAGCTCAAATATCGAGACTCCTGCGCGACTTCCTCGCGCAAGTCTGTGCCGGTGATGCCCAATGCGCCCCGGCTGGCCTGTACCGTCACGGTCATCGGCACGGTTGACACGAACAAAAATTGATAAAGACCGTAGGTGCTTAAAGATATCAACGCGCAAAAGGTCAAACAGCCTAACAACATCACGGCCCAAGCGGTGCGCTCTAGGCGGTTTGATAAGGGGACAGGATTATCTGAGGAGTGGGTTTGCTGCAACATGCGCCCCTTTGCAGGGTAAGATTATCATCGTGCGGGCAAATCCGCCCGTCTCGACTCAGCCGAAACTGTCGGCTATAATAGCACATCAATCTGAACCTTCGTCAACTCTCGGAGTATTTTTAAAATGTCCGGCCACAGCAAATGGTCTACCATTAAGCGTGCTAAAGGTGTTGAAGACGCCAAACGCGGTAAAATTTTCACCCGTATTGGGCGCGATATTATGATTGCCACCCGTGAAGGCGGCGGTGGTGACGAAAACAGCAACGGTAAGCTGAAAATCGCCATCCTTAAGGCCAAAGCCGCCAATATGCCCAAAGAGAACATCGAACGCGCCATCAAACGCGGCCTCGGTGAAGGCGGTGATGGAATCCAGATGGACGAAATCACCTATGAAGGCTATGGCACGGATGGCGTGGCCTTCATGATTGATGTCCTGACCGACAACAAAAATCGCTCACTGGCCGATGTCAAGCGCGTCTTGAATCGCGGTGGCGGCGCGCTGGCTTCAGCGGGGTCAGTCGGTTGGCAATTCACCCAAAAAGGCTACCTTCAGGTCAAGCCCAACGGCGTAGATTTCGACTCGTTGTTCATGGCCGCCGCCGAAGCCGGTGCGGATGACGTGGTGGAAGAAGAAGCGGGTTTCGCCGTTTATACCCCGCGTGAGATGTTGGGAGCCGTGGAAAATGCGTTGAGTAGCGCCGGCTATATCGTCAACGAATCAGAGTTATACTGGCAATCAAACAACGAAACCGAAATCGCGGTTGATCGCGCCGTCGCCAATATGAAACTACACGAGGCATTGGAAGTATTGGACGATGTGCAAAGCGTCGCCTCGAATCTGACCGTCACCGACGACGTCCTCGCGGCGTTGGAAATGGCCTAAGACAGCGTCATGCTTGCGCTGGGTATTGACCCCGGCACGGCCATTGTCGGCTATGGGCTGGTGCGCGAACTTCCAGATGGCGCGCTCCAGCTCGTCGATTATGGCGTCATCACTACCCCAGCGGGGATGCCGATGTGGGAACGCCTCGAAATTATTTATGACGGTCTAACGGCACTCTTGAAAAAGCACCAGCCAGACCTCGTAGGCGTTGAAGAAATTTTTTTCGCCAAGAATGTCACCACCGCCCTCACCGTCGCACAAGCACGCGGCGTCATCCTCTTGGCGCTGCATCAGGCTCGCGTCCCCATCTCGGAATATAAGCCCAATGCCATCAAGCAAAGCCTGACTGGGTATGGCGCGGCGGATAAAAAACAAATGCAAGAGATGGTGCGCTTGATGCTCAACCTCGAAAAAATCCCACGGCCTGACGATGCCGCCGATGCGCTCGCCATCGCCATCACCACCCTACACAGCGCCAAATATAACAGCTTAGGAGATGATTGGAGATGATTTCTGTCATTCAAGGGTCGTTGTTTCACGATGGGCGCGACCACGTAATCGTCATGGCGGGCGGCGTCGGCTACAAAGTCTTTTGCCCGCCTACCGTTACCGGTGAATTAGGCGACTTACTCACACTGCATACCTCGATGATCGTCCGCGAAGATTCGATGACCTTATTCGGCTTTATCACAACAGCCGAGCGTGATTTATTCGAAATGCTGCTGACCATCAGCGGCGTAGGGCCAAAGGTCGGACTCGCCATCTTATCCACCTTATCGGGTGACGCGCTGAGAAACGCCGTCGTCGCAGACCGCCCCGAAATCCTCACCCGTGTACCGGGGATTGGTAAGAAAACCGCCCAAAAGATACTCTTTGAACTAAAGGATAAACTCACCGGCGGCCTTGATTCTGTGCCATCGGAAGCCTTTAGTGATGTCAACAGTGACGTAATTGATACGCTGGTCTCGCTGGGCTACAGCATCGTCGAAGCCCAAACCGCCGTCCAAGCCCTCCCGCCCAACACGCCGCACGATATCGAGGAACGGCTGCGATTGGCTTTACAGTATTTTGCCTGATGCGTTATATTTTCGTTTTATCGGAAGGCTAAACCCCTATGCGGACACCGGCAGGGCGCGATTGCAAACACTATTACGAAGATTTTAACCGGGGGCGCAACACCCAAGAGTGTCGGCTGATTAAAGCCAATCTTGAGTCGAAACATTGGCATCCCAACGACTGCGCCAAATGCCCCGTCCCCGGCATCCTGAATGCCAATGCCTCGCCTGAACTAGAGCTAAAATTGACCGTCCAAACCCGCTTCTTCAGCTTTGGGCGTTTCCTCAAGGTCGAAGCCTCGTGTCTGCGCCACCGTATCCCCATCCCAGACCCGCACATCGGCTGTCAGCAGTGTGCCGCATCCCGCGATGGTCTGGACGTATTCCGCAAGGCGCTGGAGGGCAGCGATGATTAAAGCCGTATTGTTTGACCTCGACGAAACACTCCTCGGCAACCCCACCGACTCGTTTATCCGGGGCTATATCGGCCATTTGACGCAGTATTTCATGGCGCGTTGCGGGGTAGACCCGTCACCGACCATCCGCAAGGCCATCCCCATCATCGCTGGCATCAGAACAGGAGACCGCGACAATTTAGACATTTTCCTCACCATGCTACAACCGGTCTTTGACCGACCCAAACAGGAAGTCCACCAACTGTTTGAGGAATTCTACGCCGAGGAGTACCCCAAGCTGCGCTCGTTGACCGCGCCGGGTGAACGCTCTGCCGAAATCATAGATCGCACACGCGGCGCAGGCTATAAGGTCGTGATCGCCACCAACCCTCTCTACCCCGAAAACGCCATCAGGCAGCGCCTAGAATGGGCTGGCTTGACGCCTGATTTCGCCGCGTATGATTTTGTGACGACGGCGGAAGCTATGCACTTTGCCAAGCCCAACCCAGCCTATTATGGCGAAATCCTAGCACGAATCGGCCTCGAACCGGATGAGGTCGTGATGGTGGGCGATCACCTGATAAACGATAAACAGGCCGCCTCAGTCATCGGAATTCGCACCGTCACAATGGATGTCACACAGCACGACAGTTATTTTGACATCTTGCCCGACTTCATCAACTGGCAACCCGCCGACCTTCAGCCACAGGCCATTGTCCCGCAGTGGTTGGGCAATCTCGGCGCGCTGTACGGTCAAACCCACCCCGTCCCTGAGCATTTCTGGGATCAGCACCCGTTTGAGGGGGAATGGTCGCCCAACCAAATCGTTTGCCACCTTTTGGAACACGAGGGACTCGTCCACCGCCCGCGTTTAGAGCGTATTAAAGCACAAGCTAACCCATTCATCGCGGAATCGCCCACCCCGCCGGGGCCGCAAGAATTTCCGCCTTGCGCGCCAGATGGAGACGCGGCGGTGCGCGCTTTTTTTGAAGCCCGCCAGCAAACCATCGCCTTTGTGCAAGGCTTGAGCGCGGACGATTGGCGACGCCCCGCCCGTCACAGCATCTTTGGGCCGACCACCTTGCTCGAAATGGCCTATTTCACCGCCCAACATGACCGATTACATCTGCGTCAACTCTGTCAAACCCTCGGTGGTTGCGAGTGAAACCAAGATTAAGAAATTGCTAACATAGCATTGGTTGACCACATATCAGTGTTTGTGTATACTAGTTTTAGTTAGTGCTGAAAGTCACAATCAAAAAGCGCACAGATGAGTTGAAGGGCGCATCCATGACGATGAACGCGGTTCTACCTAGCATTTACAACGGACACTCCATCGAAGCTGACCTCGAAGCGCGCTTACTGGCGGGTTTAGACGCGGTAGAAGCCAAGATGCACGACATCTGCGATTCAGACGTGACGGTGTTGCGCGACGCCAGCCGTCATATCATCAGCGCGGGCGGCAAACGTTATCGCCCCCGCCTGACTTTGTTGGCGTATCTGGCTTGCGGCGGAAAAAAACTGGATGATGTCATCACCATGTCTGCCGCGCTCGAACTCGTCCACACCGCCAGTGTCGTCCATGATGACATCAACGATCACGGTGTCATACGGCGCGGCAAGCCCTCGGTCAACGCGATTTGGGGGCGCACATTCGCCCTCCTGACCGGTGATTTTCTGTTCACCAAAGTCTACGAACTGATGGCTCCGTACCGTGATTTGAACATCGTACTGGCCGAGGCCGCCGTCGCGCTGGTCGAAGGTGAGACCCTTCAGGCACAAGCGGTGAAGGACAATCGCTTCACCCGCGAGGTCTACATGGATATCATCGCTCGCAAGACGGCGGCGTTGTTCAAGGCCGGGGCAATTTTGGGCGCACGCGCCGCCAACGCCACCCAAGATGTGATCGAAGCGCTGTCCTTGTTTGGGTATAACATCGGCCTCGCCTTTCAGGTGATTGATGACATCCTCGACCTGACCACTGACAGCGTTACGCTGGGCAAGACCTCTGGCATCGACCTCGAACAAGGGCGCGGTTTTGCGGCAGTGACAGACGCCGCCGTTGAAGACCCGATGGAAGCCATCAAGCGCAAGGCCTTCAGCGGTGACACCATCCAAAAAGGCAAGGATCAAGCTCGGATATTGGTCGAGCTGGCGATTGCCCAACTGGACGTGCTACCCAACTCCCCTGAAAAATCGGCGTTGACCAATCTCGCACGGGCTGTCCTCCAGCGCGACCACTAAAAACGCGAGACCTGAGTGATGAGTCGCGAGTCCTGAGATATACTCTCAGGACTCGTTTTGTTGATATGGGTTAATGGGAAATAACGGCGGACAGGCAAGCCGTGCCGGGTGCATTTCAAGTTAGTGCAAAATCCCCACGTCAGCGGGCGCACACATGGATGCGTCCCTACGAAATCTCGCCCATCCTCATCACCCATCACCCAAGAATCAGGACTCCACATTTATGATTCCCGTTCTCACCGTTGACCAAATCCGCAAGGCCGAAGCAGACGCAGACCATCTCGGTTATCCGTATGCGCGCATGATGCAAGACGCGGGCGGGATGGTAGCTCATCTCGCAGTGACCCGCGCCAATGAAATGTTCCCAAGCGCCCCGCGCTTCACCTTGCTGATCGGGGGCGGAAATAACGGCGGGGATGGTTTGGTGGCGGCGCGTAAATTGCGCGAGATGCTACCCGACTCACAAGTCCGCTGTTTGATGCTCACCCACCGCGACGACGACCCGCTATTAGAGGCCGCCCAAGCCGTCGGGGTGTTTTTCGCCTACACCCAAGATGACCACGACGGGCGCGTCATCAAGCAGATGGTCGGTAGCGCCGACATCATCATCGATGCGCTGTTCGGGTTTGGGATACGCCTCCCAATCCGAGACGATGCACAGAAAATCTTGCGATTCACCCGTCAAGCGTTGAATGAACGCGGAGCCGCCCGCCGCCCGCGCCCGCTGAATGACCCGACGGCGGGCGGTCAAATCGAGCGAGCGCCCAAGCAATGGGTGATTGCCGTCGATTGTCCGTCCGGACTCGATTGTGACACGGGTGAGATTGACAAATACGCCCTCAATGCGGACGAGACCGTGACGTTCATCGCCAAGCCCGGCCTGATGACATTTCCCGGCGCGGCAGCCGTCGGAAAACTCATCATCGCGCCGCTTGAGCTACCAGAAGGCGTCAAGCTGGAGAAACGCTCCTCTATCGGGTTGCTGGATAACGAATCCGCCCGCGATTTGCTCCCCATCCGTCGCTTGGACGGGCATAAACGGACATTCGGGCGTTCGCTCATCGTGGGCGGCAGTGACGAGATGCCCGGCGCAATCGGATTAGCCGCCCATGCCGCCTACCGTACCGGTGCGGGGTGGGTCGCCGTCGCGTCTGTACACACAGCGGTCAGCGTCTTGCAAACCCATCTGCTAGAACCGGTCTGGGTTCGGCTGCCAGATTCTGCTGGGTTCATCTCACCTGATGCCGTAGACGTTTTATCCGGTCTACTGCCCTCGCTTAACGCGGCGCTCATCGGTCCCGGATTGGGTGAAAGCACAGACGCCGCCCAGTTTGTCCTACGGCTACTCACCGCTGCCCGTGAGATAGATAAATTACCAGCATGGGTGATTGACGCCGACGGATTAAACGTCTTATCAGACATTCCAGATTGGTGGACGCAACTCCCTAAAGACACCATTATCACCCCTCACCCCGGTGAGATGGGACGGCTGTCTGGCCTAACCACGGCAGAAGTGCAGACAGATCGACTATCGCTTGCCCGCGACAAGGCGACGGCATGGGGCTGTGTGGTGGTCTTAAAAGGCGCGCACACGCTGATTGCCGCGCCCGACGGCAAAATCGCCTTTTCACCGTTTAAGACCGATGCGTTGGCGAAGGCCGGGACGGGCGATGTGCTGGCGGGCATGATTACGGCGCTGCGCGGTCAAGGCTTAAAAGCGTTTGACGCAGCTTGTGTCGGCGTCTATCTGCACGGATTAGCCGGGACATTGGCCGCCGAGCGCGTTGGCGCGGCCAGTGGGGTCTTGGCGTCAGACGTGATTATGGCTATTCCGCTGGCGTGGACTCGTCTGCTTCAGGGCTAGACTTAGCCTCATCAGGGCGGCGGCGGATGGCGGCAAACAAGCGGGTCAATTCGCGCACGAAAGCCCATCCGCCGCTAAAAAACGTCCAAACCCGGATAATCGGCGTTGCCACCGTCTCGCCAATGAAGCGCGCCGTGCCGCTAACGGCCTGAAACGCGCCGCGTGCCTCACCCAAGAGGCTACCGACATCAACACGAATGACGCCAAATAGGACGGCAATCTGCACCAACAAAATGCCGAATCCCATCAGCAATGGCACAGTCAGCAGTAAAATGACGATCCATAACAAATCGCGCAGGGTCATCATGCGTTGGGCAGCGTTGGCGGGATCGATGACCGATGCAATCAGCCCGATCACCAATGGGACAAGCACGAAAACCGCATACCCAATCACGGTATTGCGAATCACCCCGCGCAACGTCCAACCCGATTGCGAGGCATCATCATTTTTAGGGGAAACAGTCATACAGTGCGGCCTTTACGAATAGGATGGCGGCGGCGCTGACCGGTTGTCAACGCACGCACGGCGAATAGGATAAAAAATGAGCCGAAGGTTGCAGGTAACACACGCAGCGCGCCCAGCCGCAGCAAATCAATCTCTAACACCAAGCCCAAAACCTGACCAATGCCAAAGCCCAACCAACTGCATAGCAAAAACAACGCCAGACGGCGCGCATCACCGCCCCAGGCAAGGTGGAAAAACACGCCATATAGGGTGCTAAGGACAAATGCGAAAACAAGACCGGGACCGGGCATGGGTGCTTTTTTCCATTTTCCCGTGATACAATGTACGATGAAGATAAGTTTAGCATATTGCGGGCGAGCCTGAGAGGTATCGTCTGTTCAGAAAAACATGAACCTAATTGATCACCGCATTTTAATCCCAGCCTCCCCAGAACACGTATGGCGTTTTGTGGGAGACTTATATCGCAATGTTGAGTGGCACGTCAACGCCAAAAACCTCAGCATCTTAACGTCGCTCGCCAAACCCGGCGCGGGGACTCGTTTTCGTTTGAGCCAACAACGCGGGCGCGATCAGGTCTGGGAAGTGACAGCGTGGTATGACCGTTTTGGCTATGAATACCACATCGTAGAGGGCAGCCCGTTTCGCCAGAACAAGGGCTTGTTTCGGTTACAAGAGACGCCAGAAGGCACGGTTGTCCAGTGGACGTTGAACTACAGCGGCGGTGGCCTATTCGGGGGCGGTGGCAAGGCTCAAGAGCAGATTATCATTGAGAGCTTGCAAAAGCTTTACAAATTAATCACGCGCTCCAAAGAGGTCGACACCTTCCAAGCCAAATCGCTGATGCGCGACGATCCCGGTGTTGAGGCGCGTGCTAATTATCGCCCACGCCACTCGACCAGCGTCCCGACAGAAAGTGGCGAGGGCGTGCGCGTGCCAAAGTCACCGTATGCGCCGCCCACCCCCAGTAAGCCTATTCCCGCCGTCCCAATAGATAACCCGTTTGCGACGCCCGCCGCCTTCAATCCGCCGCCAGCGCCGCGAAAATTGGAAGAGACGCGCCCGCGTCCAACCGTCGTTGAACCGGTCAGCAACCCAACCAGCCTCGAACCCGATTTCTTGATTGACGAGCCAAACACGCCGTTCTCAGAAATCCCGTCAGAGCCTTTGCGCGTGCCGCCGGTCATGCCAGTATTCAACGCGCCGCAACCCATCCAAGACGATATGCCGGTGTTCGCGCCGCCCGTATTTAGGCCGCCGCCGTCGGTTGAGAACGCGCCGTCGGTCAATAAGCCGATGATCCCTCCCGATTTCTTGGACGATGCACCACCCGCCCGACTTCCTATGCCGACCCCGCCACCGATGCCGCCGGTCGTGATTGCGCCGCCGCCGGTTTTTGCGCCCCCCTCATTAGTCATCTCTCCTCCGCCGGTTGCACCTCAACCGCCAAGCGTAGAGGCCGAGTCCACACCCATCGCGCCAGAGCCGGTCATACCGATTGATCCGCCCGTCGCACCTAAAGCCCCGGCTCGCGATAAACTCAGCGACACCTCAAAGTTGAGCGTGTTCGAAATTTTCGGATTGCTTAAGCCCAGTGAAACCCAGCCGATGGCGCCGTTAAATATGGAAGCGTTAAGCGCAACCGGGCGCATCACCCCCTTGATGTCCGAGATACTATCAGAGGTTGAGCCGCAACCGATCAATTTGCCACTGTTGGAGTCGCCGCTCACCCTGCCTGTTCAGCCCATCTCCCCCGCCCGAACCGTCGGTAAACGTGCGCTCTTGCGTCGCAAATTGGGGAATGTTCGCAGTCGATTTGAGCCTTAAACAAATCTGTCATTCTGGCCTATCACGTAAAAACCTCCGTCTCATAATGAGACGGAGGTTTTTGTTTTTGGGTGGGTAAAGGGACTTGAACCCTCAGCCTTCAGATCCACAATCAGACGCTCTGACCAATTGAGCTATACCCACCATACTGGTAACGAGTATAGCACAGCCAGTTCGCCCTGTCTAGCGTGTTTTCCCCAATTACTGGGCTAGATCGAAACGATAAATCGTCCCGTCATAGTCCACCACATAGACCTCGCCCGCCTCGTCCTCGCCAAACGCGCTGACGCTGAACCCGGCGCGCAAGAAATCTACGGTCTGCCATGCGCTGTCTGCATCGCGCCATGACGCCCACAGCCGCCCTGTGCAAAAATCACCAAACACATACACGCCTTCCAACGCCGGAACAGCCTCACCGCGATAGGTGTAACCGCCCGTTACCGAACAATCGCCGTCGCTGTGCGGGTACTCAAAGAACGGCTCAATCATCGCTTCTGGGGCGGAGTCTTTATGAAAGGGGTGATTCGCTTCATAGTCTGACCAACCAAAGTTCGCGCCAGCGCCTTCGCTTGATGGGATGAAGTTGATTTCTTCGTAGACGTTTTGACCGACATCGGCCACGTATAAATCGCCAGTAACCCGGTCAAAGCTGAACTTCCATACATTACGTAGCCCATACGCCCAAACCTCCGGCGCAAAAGTGACCTCCGTAGCGAATGGGTTGTCCTCTGGCGAAACATACCCGCCAGAGCCGTCCACACTAATCCGCAACAAACTGCCGAACCAATCCAATGGGTCTTGCCCAGTCAATAGCGGATCACCCGCTGCGCCGCCGTCCCCCACCGAGATATACAGATAGCCGTCAGGACCAAACGCCATGTCGCCGCCGTTATGGTTCGGGAACGGTTGGTCAAATTCCATCAGGATAACTTCGCTGGACGGGTCAGCCGCGTTCGGGCTATCCACGCCGAGCGTGAACTGTGAGATTTTGGTGACTTGGTTCTTGTCCACATAGTTGACATAAAACATGCCCGACTCGGCGTAATCCGGTGGGAAGGCCAGCCCCAGTAACCCCATCTCGGAATAGCCTTGCAACACCGACCCGCTGGCGCGGTCTGTGATGTCGAGGAACGGCGACTCTAAAGTCTGGCCGTCTTGGATGATTTTGATCACGCCGGTCTGCTCGACCACGAACAACCGGTTAGAGCCATCATCCGCATGAGTAACCAACAGCGGATAGGTAAAACCAGTCGCAACCTCGGTGAGCGCGACCCTGCTGAGGTCGGGTGCGTCGGCGTGCAGCGTGAGTGGGGCATCTTCTTGGGCGCTGACCGGCAATGCGAACAAGGCGATCAAAACCAATACGAGTACGATACGTCGGGTCATTGAAAATCTCCTTTAGGTTAGGCTTGTGGTCCCGCAACGGACACGACATAAGCATCCGGCCGCCAATAGCGCCGAATCACCTCCATCACATCCTCACGGGTCAGGCGATTGATGATGTCCGGCATCCGAACCAAATAGTCGAGGCCGAGGTCATATTCCATCATCGACAGGATTGTCCCAGCCACACCTTCGTTGGATTCAAGTTGCAGCGGCATCCGCCCGGTGAAGTATGATTTATTGTCCGAGATTTCTTCTTCGGTGACAAATTCCTCGGTCATCCGGCGGACTTCTTTAACCGATAATTCGATGGCGTGGTCAACATTGACCGGGTTGACGCCCGCCGCAATCGACCATCCGCCGGGGCCATGCCCGCCTTCCAATTTGCTATAAGCGTAGTAGGCCATGCCGCCCTTGACGCGCACATTTTCGCCCACGCGCCCCATCATCCCGAACTCGCCGAGGATGCTGTTCGCCATGCGTGCCGCTTGAAAATCCTCTGATTTACGACTCGGCCCAACCACGCCCAATATCACGTCCGATTGGCTTTTGCCGGGGATCGGGACGAATGAACGCCGTAACTCGTCCACTTGCGGCGCAGATGGCACAGCCGACCAAACCGGCTGAGTCGGGTTCGCCCAATCGCCTAACTTGGCTTGAATCAACGCGACCACCTCGGCGGCGCGCACATTGCCGACCACGACCACGGTCATCCCCTGCGGGCCGTACTGCTGCGCGTGGAACGCTTGCAGCATGGCGGCGCTCAAACCGGGAAGGGTTTCCAGCGTCCCGCGTGGGCTGTAATGATAGGGGTGGCTGGCGTCATACAACGCCTCCCGAAAAGCTTTGGACGCTTGACGACGGGTGTCTTGTAAGCCATATTTCATCCATGTCAGGGCTTCGCGCCGCAGCAATTCAATGTGATCTGTCGGGAAGGTCGGGCGGCACAACACTTCGGCCATGACATCAACCAACAACGCCAAATCCTCGCCCAGCGCCTTACCGCCAAAGCTGACGCCGTGTATCCCGGCGCTGACGCCAAAATCTGCGCCAACATCTTCCAAAGAAGCCGCCAAACTCTGGAAATCATGATTTTGTGTGCCGCGCATCAACGCGCCCGCCGTCATCACCGCCAAACCATTGTGTTCGGGGCGTTCATTTATCGCGCCGCCGCAGTCTAACCCACCTGACAGCACGACAGATTTGGCATCTGGGTTTTCGTAAGCCAAAACGGTGATGCCATTGGGCAGTTCGGCGCGGGTGATCGTCTCAGGGTTCGGCATTGATCGCAATACTGTGTTATTCAACATCTTCGTCGCCTTCCATCTCGTCATCTTCGCCCATGCCGGTAGGGATTAGCCAGCCGACCACTCGACTTTGCGGGCGCAGATAAGCCTTAGCCGCCTCAACCACGTCCGCCAGCGTCACGGTGTCCAGCCGGTCAATATAATCCTCAAACCATGTATAGGACCCGATGTTCTCGCAGAAAGCCAGCCAAAACGCTTGCCCGGTCACGCCTTCTGTACTGTAGGCGAACGATGCCCGCGCCTGTTTCTTGGCCTTAGCCACTTCCGCCTCGGTGATATCGCCCTGACGCACACGCTCTAATTGGGCTTCGAGGGCGGCCTCGGCTTCCTCTAGCGTGTAGCCTTCGCTGACCGTGACGGTCAACGACATCAAAAACGGATCCACCGTGGGGTACAGGCTGCCGTCCACCGAGGCCGCGATGCCAGTCTCGACCAACGCCCGGTACAAACGACTGGTCTTGTTGTCGATGTTGCCGCCGCCGGGGCCGCTGGGGCCAGTCAAGACGCTGATGAGGACATCCAGCTTAAAGTAGTCGGCATGATTGCCCGCTGGGCTGCGAAAAGCCATCTCTAAAAAGGCGGTTGAACCGGGGCGCTCAACCTTGACCCGGCGCTCCCCGTTTTGCTCCGGCTCAGGGCGAGCGAACGGGTGCGGCAGTTCACGGGCGGGGATGCTGCCGTAGAGTTCTTTGATGCGCGCCAGCATTTCATCGCTGTTGAACGCGCCGACCACCACAGCCACCGCATTATTCGGGGCATAATAGGTGTGATAGTGGTTGTACAAATCATCGCGGGTCATCGTTTTGAGGTCAGCCATGTCCCCGATAATTTCGTGATGATAGCCGTGGACGCGAAAAGCGGCGGCATTAATTTCCTCGGCCAGCCAGAACATCGGTGAATTTTCGCTGCCCTCGCGCTCGCTAATAATAACGGTGCGTTCGCTGGCGACTTCTTCTGGCACAAACGCGACATTCTGCATCCGGTCAGCCTCTAAGCGCAACGCGAGGTCGATACGGTCAGCTGGCATGGTCTCAAAATAGGCGGTGTAATCGAACGAGGTCTGCGCGTTCCATGATCCACCTTGCCGGTCAATCATTTTTTCCAGTTCTTGACGCGGAAATTGCTCCGTGCCTTTGAACATCATGTGTTCAACCCAGTGACTGATACCGGTCTGACCGGTGCGCTCGTTGCGACTGCCGATGCGATACAGCACCCACCAACTGACCACCGGTGCGGCGTGGACTTCTTTCAGAAGCACCGTCATGCCATTGTCTAGGACGTGCTTGGTGACATTACTCACAATATTAGACTCCGAACCTACCTTGAAAAACCCGAAAACACAGGCGTATTAAGATTATAGGTAACTACTCAGCCATCATTTCTTCCCTCAAATAGGGGCTGAGTAGTTACCCCTCCTTGATATAGGTCTGACGAACGATGTAATTGGCAGCATTGTAAATGTTTTTGGACATCAAAGCGGCGGAATCAATCGCCACCCAACGCGAGTCCTTTCGGGAAATACAATGTTTCTCAACCAACTGCATCGTCTTAGAAATATCGGTCATACCCTATGTCCCGATTTTATGTTGCGATTATTGGGTAAAGGTCAAGTTTGTAGACAAAATGGATCAGAATCAATTATACGTCAAACAAAGAGGGGCAGACCACCTGCCCCTCTAATACATATACAACGTTTACTTTCGGTATAAATGACTTAGGCGTCCGCGCCGTCACCATTATAGCCGCGCCCGACGCCGCGATAGGTGAAACCGAGCGACTTCATGCGCTCCGGTTCATGGATATTGCGCCCGTCAATCATGATAGGCGTG
>Ga0105044_10003435_pt1 | contig 21761 bp, 19 predicted proteins | sample MAT01_FD_78092 | JGI IMG/M metagenome (GOLD analysis project Ga0105044, IMG submission 78092) | Freshwater microbial communities from Lake Fryxell liftoff mats and glacier meltwater in Antarctica - MAT-01 | ecosystem: Environmental > Aquatic > Freshwater > Ice > Liftoff microbial mat | place...
AAGGCCGGCAGGTCCTTATTGTCGCTGCCCAAACCGTAAGCGAGCCAGGAGCCGATCGACGGGCGGCCGGCTAGCTGGAAGCCGGTTTGGAAAAAGGTGATCGCCGGATCGTGGTTGATCGCCTCCGTGTGCATGCTCTTGACGAAAGTAAGTTGGTCCGCTTTCTTCGCCAGGTGCGGCAGCAAGTTACTCATCCAAGCGCCACTTTGGCCGTGCTGTTTGAAGTCGTAAATGGTGGGCGCGATGGGGAAGCTGGCTTGGGTAGCCGTCATGCCAGTAAGGCGTTGGCCTTGGCGAATAGAGTCGGGTAGCTCCTGGCCTTGTAACTGGGCTAACTTGGGCTTCCAGTCGAATAAGTCATGCTGCGACGGCGCGCCGCTTTGGAATAGGTAGATGACTCTTTTGGCCTTGGCCGGAAAGTTCGGAAAAGTACCTTCGGCCCCCATCAGCGAGCCGAGGGCGGCGATGCCGAGTCCGGAAGCGCTGCGTCCGAAGAAGTGGCGGCGAGTGAGATGGTTCATTCTTTGGTCACCGTTTCGTCTAAGTTCAAGATCATGCTGGCGAGCATGGTCCAGGCGGCTAACTCGGGCTTCTTCAGGTCGACGGCCACTTTCGAGTCGCCAAGGGCGAGTAACTTGGCGGCGGCTCCGGGATCGGTCTCGAAACGGTCGCGATAGTGATGCAGGCTCGCGAGTAACACGATAGATTCCCGCGCGCTCGGGGGACGGAGCAAAGCCAAAGCAAAGCCACGTCCTAGCCGACTCTCTTCCGTGACGCCGCCTTCCGTTAGGATGCGCTCGGCCATCTTCCGCGCGGCTTCCAGATAGGCCTCGTCGTTCATCAGCGCCAAGGCTTGGAGCGGCGTATTGGTGCGGTTCTCGCGCACCACGCAAGCTTCGCGGCCGGCGGCGTCGAAGGTCATCATGCCGGGCGGGGGCACGGCGCGCTTCCAGTAAGTGTAGAGACTGCGGCGGTAAAGACCTTCACCCTGGTCACGCTCATAGTCGGTACCGCCGGAGAGTTCTTTCCAGAGGCCCGCCGGCTGATAGGGTTTTACTGAGGGCCCGCCCAGTTTCTCGACTAACAAGCCCGAGACTTGCAAGGCCTGGTCCCGTACCACTTCGGCGGGCCAGCGGAAACGCGGACCACGGGCATAAAGGCGATTCTCGGGGTCCTTGGCGAGTAATTCCGGACTTAGCCGGGCGCTCTGCCGATAGGTGCGGCTCAGCACCAGGGTCTTTAGCATCTGTTTCACATTCCAGCCGGAATCCATAAAGTCCACGGCCAGGGAGTCGAGTAACTCGGGATGGGTGGGCCATTCGCCCTGCGAGCCGAAGTCTTCGACGGTCTTGACGATGCCTACGCCGAAAAGCATCTGCCAGAGGCGATTCACCGTGACGCGGGCGGTAAGCGGATTCTCCCGGCTGACGAGCCATTGCGCCAACTGCAGCCGATTGCCGATTTTCGCGCCCGGGGCGAGCGCGGCGGGCAACGCCCGGGTAACTATATCGCCCGGCTGATCGTACGCTCCGCGGCGCAGGATATGAGCTTCGCGAACATCAGGCCGCTCCTGCATGATCATGACGGTGGGCAAGGTGGCGGTATATTCGCGCAACTCGTCGCGCGTCCGCCAATAGGCCTGCCAAGTTTGCTGTAAGTCCGCCGGGGCGTGAGCATCGAGATAGGCCCATTCTACTTTGCGTAACTCGTCGGGCGTCCTTGCCGAAGCGGACAGTATCTCGGCCAGCTTGCGGGACGCACCCAAAGCACCGGCCTCTTCCGGTGTGAGCGTATCGCGATAGATGCGGACGCCGGATATTTCGCCCGTGAAGCGCAGCCCATGGCCGGCACCGATGCGGAGGGGGTCTTTCGTGGCGAAGTCTTGATTCAAGTCGTCGACGATGGTTTTGAGCTTGGCTTCCTTGCCGTCGACGAATAAACGAATGCCTTTGGCCTCACGGGAGCCATCGTAGGTAACCGCGACATGCGACCATTTCCCCAGCGGCAAAGTGTCTGTGCTCTCCACCCGCAAACAATCATCGAGCCAGCGCAAGATGAAATTCACCTGCACTTTACCCTGGCGCAGATACACGCCGTAGCCCGCCTCTTCTTCTTTGTCGCCCGCGCGAGTAAGAATTGCGCCTTCCGGAGACGTGGGCTTCACCCAGGCGGCCAGGGTGAATTTATCGTAGTAACCCAGCGGCGCGACGTCGCCCACGTCTTCACTGCGCTTGCCGTTGAATTGCCTGGCGGCAGCCGACTCCCAGAGTAACTTCCGGCGCGGGACCCAGTCTGTCACGGGCCCGGCCGTCTTTTCCCAGGCTACGCGACGCTTCGCAATCTCCGGCTGCAAAGAGTGAAACTGCCGTTCAGCCGTTTCGGCCGCTGACGTCAATACGGCCCAGCGCGACTCCTGGTCCCGCGTAGGTGCCGTAACTAAGGGCGGCGAATTTCCGTACTTGAAGACCTTACCCTTCTCCGGCAGGTTGTTAAAGAAGGCAAACATCGAATAGAATTCGCGTTGAGTAAATGGATCGTACTTATGATCGTGGCAGCGGGCGCAGCCCAGGGTGAGCCCCATCCAAACCGTGGACGTCGCCTCGACGCGATCGATCGCATATTCCACCAGAAACTCTTCGCCGATAATGCCACCTTCGCCGTTCGCGCGGTGGTTCCGATTGAAGCCGGTGGCGATGAGCTGGTCTCGGGTGGGGTTGGGGAGTAAGTCGCCGGCTAATTGCTCAACCGTAAATTGATTGAACGGCATGTTCTTATTGAAAGCTTCAATTACCCAGTCGCGCCAACGCCACATGGAGCGTTCAGCATCGGTCTGATAGCCGTTAGTGTCGGCATAGCGGGCCGCATCGAGCCAGCGCATGGCCATGCGCTCGCCGTAGCGTGGCGAGGCGAGCAGGCGATCGACGACGCGTTCGTAGGCTTCGGGCGCGCTATCGGCCAGAAAGGCTGCGGCCGCTTCGGGAGTGGGCGGCAGGCCGGTGAGGTCGAGCGAGACGCGGCGCAGTAGCGTGGCCTGGGAAGCGGCCGGCGAAAAGGAAAGGCCCTCACGCTTCAGCCGCGCCTCCACCAAAGTATCGATATCGGCGACGGCGGGCCGTACGGGCGGGAGAAAGCTCCAGTGTTTCTCCCAGCGTGCGCCTTCGCTGATCCATTGTTTAAGTAGGTCGACTTGTCGCGCGGTTAGGCCCGGCCCGGTGGAGACCGGCGGCATGCGCAGGCCTTTCTTCTCGCTGGTAACGCGCTCGAGCAGGTGCGGCAACGCGGCCTTGGCCCCAGCCTCAGTATCGAGGCGCAGCTTCGCTTTGCGGTTGGCCTCATCCGGACCGTGGCACGAGTAACAGCGATCCGAAAAGATCGGCCGGATCTCCCGATTGAAATCGGCGGCCGCCGCGAGAACGGGGAGCAGCGTGACCAGGCAACGCATCAGCATGTCCCCTATCTTATTCCAATCGCGATAAACTAACAGAAGCTAAATGCGCTTCCTCTGGCTATTGCCGCTGACCGCCCTTGCGCAGGATCCGTTCCTGACGCAGCATTGTGCTGGTTGTCACCAGGGCACGAAGCCTTCCGGCGACTTCCACCTCAAGCAGCTTACCGAGGACAATTCTCGTGCCTGGAGCCGCGTGCTGCAGCGCGTCCGCGATGGCGACATGCCGCCGGTGGGTGTGAAAGCCCCCAGTGCCGCCCTTCGCGAGCAGTTCGTCAACAAGCTCGAGAACACCTTACGCACCGCCGCCTGCGCCGACGGCATCCAGCCGCGCCCGGCCCCAATCCGCCGCTTGAACCGCTATGAGTACGGCGCCACCTTGCGTGACCTGCTGAACATCCCTATCGATGCCGGCCATAACCTGCCCGCCGATGGCGCAGGCGGGGAAGGCTTCGACAATGCCGCCGAGACGCTGTTCCTGTCGCCCCTGCACGCCGAAAAGTACCTGGCCGCAGCCAAGGAAGGCATCGAGTACGGGCTGAAGGACGCCAAATCGCGCGCGCGATTCATCACCGCCGAGCCCACCGACAAGCTCTCGGCGGATGACGCCGCGCACCACGTGATCGTCCACTTTCTGTCGCGTGCCTTCCGCCGGCCGGCGACTCCCGATGAGGTGGAACGGTTCCGGGGCGTCTTCCGCCGGCAGAAGGGCAGCTTCGATAGCCGCATTTCTTACACGCTGCAGGGCATTCTGCTGTCGCCGCATTTCCTCTTCCGCTTCGAAGAACCCACGCCCACCGCGCGCCCCGTGCCGGACTACGCGCTAGCCTCGCGACTCTCCTACTTCCTTTGGGGCAGCATGCCCGACGACCAGCTCTTCAGCCTCGCCTCACGCGGCAAACTCAGCGACCCGGCCATCGTGCGGGAGCAGACCATCCGCCTGCTGAAGGACCAAAAGTCCCGCGATTTTGCCGAGAACTTCGTCGAGCAGTGGCTCGGCACGCGCGAACTCGGCCGCGACATCAAGCCCGACGCCAAGCTGTTCCCCGCCTTCTACGACGCCGAAATCCAAAGCGGCATGCGCTACGAGCCGATCCTTTTCTTTCAGGAATTGCTGAGCGAGAATCTGTCGCTGCTGAATCTGCTGGACTCGGACTTCACCATCCTCAGCAATAAACTCCAGCGCCATTACGGCATTAAACTAGAGCAGAAACTCCGCCAGCAGCCGGTGCGGGTAACGCTACCACCCGGTACCCATCGCGGCGGGTTGCTGGGCATGGCCGCCGTGCTCGCCGTTTCTTCGTATCCCAATCGCACCAGCCCGGTGCTGCGCGGCAAATGGATTCTGGATGCGATGCTGGGCACGCCGTCGCCGCCTCCGCCGCCCAACGTGCCCACCTTGCCAGCGCACGCGGGCGAGACGCCCACCACATTGCGCGCCCGCCTGATGCTGCATCGGCAGAACCCGACGTGCGCCAGTTGCCACAACCGGCTGGACCCGCTCGGCTTCGCCCTCGAAAATTACGACGTGCTCGGCAACTGGCGCACCACCGACAACGGCCTGCCGCTCGATACGGCCGGTGAACTGCCCGATGGCACCAAGTTCACGGGGCCCGAAGGGCTGAAGCAGACGCTGCTCGACCGCAAGGACCTTTTCTTGCGCAACCTGACCACCAAGCTGCTCGGGTTCGCCTTGGGCCGCGGACTCAACCGGGAAGACGCCTGCGCTGTCGACCGGATCGTCGTCGCGGTGGCCGCCGACGGCTACCGGGCACAAACCCTGGTCAACGGCATTGTCGATAGCATTCCCTTCCGCCAGCAGCCGGCTACCGTAACGACTCCACCCAAGAAAGCGTCCCCCTGATATGCCCCAGCGTTATGTTCCTTTCGCCAGACGTACGATGCTCAAAGGCATGGGCCTGTCCTTGGGTCTGCCTTGGCTCGAAGCCATGGCGGCCCCCGCTGGGGCGAAACCGCCGGTCCGCTTCGCGGCGCTCTACATGCCGAACGGCATTCGCGAAGACGTGTGGACGCCCGCCGAAACCGGCCCCAACTTCTCCATCACGCCGACGCTTGAGCCGCTGGCTGAGCTCAAAAAAGAGCTGATGGTGCTCACCAATCTTTGGAACCCGGCCAGCGTAGGCGGCGATGGCCACTATGTCAAGATGTCCGGCTTTCTGACGAGCACCACGGTGACCAAGACCCTGGGCGTTGACATCAACTGCAACGGCATCTCGATGGACCAGGTGGCCGCGCGCGTCGCCGGCCAGCACACGCCGCTCGCCTCGCTCGAGCTGGGCATCGCCCCCGTCACCACCGGCGTCGATAAGAACGTCGGCTACACGCGCGTCTACGGCTCGCACATTGCCTGGAGCAGTCCCACCACACCGCTGGCCCGCGAAGTGAATCCGCACCTGGTCTTCGAACGGCTCTTCCACGCCGGCAGCCAAAGCGATTCCGCCACGCAGGACCGCCAATTGCTGGACGGCGTGCTCGACGATGCCCGTCAGTTGCGCGGCAAGCTGGGCGCGGCCGATCGCGTGCGTTTGGACGAGTACCTGTCGGTCGTCCGTGGCCTGGAAGACCGGCTCAGCCGCGCCAGCCGTCCGCAGCAGACGCCCTGGAAGCCCCGCGTCGCCTTGAACGCCGCCCAAAAACCGACGGCCCAACCGAAGGACTACGCCGACCACGTCCGCCTGATGATGGACATGATCGCGCTCTCCTTCCAAAGCGACACCACGCGCATTGCCACCTTCATTTTCGGCAATGAAGTGAGCAACCAGAACTTCTCCTTCGTCGATGGCGTGAAGGGCGGGCATCATTCTTTGTCGCACCATGAGAATAACCCCGAAAGCCTGCACCAGTATCAGTTGATCAATCGCTGGCACGTGGCGCAGTATGCGTATCTGCTGCAGAAACTGCGGCAAATGCCGGAGGGCGAAGGCACCGTGCTCGACAACTCGGCCATCCTCTTCGGCAGCGGCTTCCGAGACGGCAACAAGCACGATCCGCACAATTTGCCCTTGCTGCTCGCTGGCCGCGGCGGTGGCCGCTTGGCGACCGGGCAACACTTGTCGTACGACAAGGATACGCCGCTGTCGAACCTGTATGTGAGTCTGCTGGACGTGCTGGGCGCTCCGGTCGAGCGCTTCGCTGACTCCACGGGTCGGCTGCCAGGCGTGCTGGCCTAAGCGGTTAACGCAAGCGCGGGCGAGGTCGGCGGCCACGCGGCGGCTCAGTTCCGAGCGGATGTCGAATGCTTTTTTGTATTTAGTTAACGACCGATCCGTAACAGTTCAGAGACCGAAATGGAGAAGCCGGACACGATGGCGGTCTCTGACTTCGAGAGCACTCCCACGGCAATATCCGGGACGCCCGCGACGGGGCCGCGACGGGGATGGTGCCCGGGTCAATCTGGACGCGGTTACTCAGAAAAACAGAGACCTCGGCGCGACGAACGGTGGCGGTAAAGCGACAGTCGACCTCGGCGATCGCTTCGCCGATTGGGCTCTTGCGAAAGTACCCGTAGAGGTGAAAAAGAATCGCGTCGCGCACCCGAGAATGACGAGGAGTCTTACTCGACAGGGGGATCAGTTCCCCTTCCACCAGTTCGAAATCCCCGGTCTCGGAGATCTGCAGTTGCGCAAAATCTTCGATCGTCATCAGGGCTTTGGCGCTCGTTTGGCGTACTCCCGATTAGGGCTCCAGGCTCAATGATACCCCGCGCCGGCCAGCGGTAATTCCGGTAAAGCGCCAAGCGCAGAAGGGCAGCCAGCCGTAGAGGCAGAGTTCGGCGACGCGCTGCCACAGTCCTCGCATTTCGATGCCGGGGCCGCCCATCTGCACGAGACAGCCAAGGACGAGCAATCCGAGGCCGACGCCCAACGGGTACGCAGCACGGCGGCTCATCCACATAAGTGCCAGTCCGCCAGTTCCGTACTGTAGCAACCCGAGCAAGTTGTGCACCGCTTGCCGATCGGAGCCCATGGCCGGACACCCCATATCACAGGGGAAAACCACGGCGCCGAAGTTGCCAAGGGCGAGGCCAAAAAGCAAAAAGGCAGGCGTTTTGTACTGGCGCGGTAGGGCCGCGATTAGCCAGCCAACGGAAACCAAGTTGAGGATCCCCGTAGGCAGAAAGATGCCGTAGTTCACCAGAGCGGCTTGTGGCATGCCCATCGCGCCGAGTTCGCTGATGTATTGGCGGAACGCGCTGTAGTTGGCCGTGAATAGTCCAGCCGCAGCCGGGATCATCAGGCCAAAGCCAGCAGTGAACAGGGTAAACGGCAATAGGAAACGCGGCATGCTTTCTCGCGATACGCATTCCTCCCGAAGTAAGTTCCCTTTAACGGGATCGAAAGTAGGATTCTTACGATGTCAGCAGGGCGATTTGGGCGTCAAGGTGGGCCAAAGCATCCTCCACCTGCATGCGGTGGCGGGGATGGGTGGCGCGGGCAAGGTCGGCGGCGACGCGGGTGCGGGTGAGTTCGAGACTGTGGAGTTCCTGTTCGCGCGCGGTCATCTCGCGCTCCGGCTGGCGCGCCACCTCGCGCAACTCCTGCTGGCTTTCGATGTCCTTGCTTTCCCAACCGCGGGCCATAACTAAAGCATACACCCAGATAAATTGACGGATCAACCAATGCAAGTTACGCTTTAGGGGTGCCAGACTCCCTTCTCCTCAAAGAGATTCGCCAAACGAAGCCTTTTCGGAGCCCCGCGCACGAGGCGGCCGTTGGCTTGATGCGTACCGCTGATTTGATCCAGCGTAACTACCACCGCATTGTGGAGCCACATGGCCTCACCATTCAGCAATACAACGTGCTGCGTATCTTGCGCGGCGCAGGCGAAGCAGGTCTACCGACGCTCGATATCGGAGAGCGGATGATCGAGCAGACCCCCGGCATCACGCGGCTGTTGGACCGGCTGGAAGTGAAGAAGATGGTGCGTCGCCAACGCAGCGAGCGGGATCGCCGGCAGGTGTTCTGCTGGATTACTCCGGTGGGCCTGGGGCTGCTGGAAGACATTGACACGCCGATCGATCAAGCGGGCATCGATGCCTTCGGTGGGTTGGACGAGAGCGAAGTACGGTCGTTGATCCTAAAGCTCGAACGGCTGCGGCAGACGTTGGGGAAGTTGCTGAGGCAATAGTTTGGGGGAGCAAATCGATATGGCATTAAGTACATTATTCTCAATGGCTTGAAAGGAAACCCAGGGATGCGCGTGGATGCCCCCGTTCATGGTTAAGTGGTTTATTTTGTTTGACTTATGGGTATAGGGGCGGATTTTGGGGGACCGAGGTTGCCACCTGGGCTGTTAGAGCCGGTCGAGGGCGGCTTTGAGCTTGGCCAGATCGTCGGCGTCGGCGGAGTCGTAGAAGCCCCGGATGCGCATCTGCCGGTCAACTAACACCAGGCGCGTAGAGTGGGTGAGGTCGGCTTCGATGTCGCCGATTTTGAAGACCGTGCGGCTTAAATAGTTGAGCTGTTCGAGGGGGCCGGTGAGGAAGGTCCAGCGGGCGGGATCGGCCTGGTAGCGGCGGGCGTAGGCGGCGAGCACGGCTGGGGTGTCGCGCTGGGGATCGACGGTGAAAGAGACGAGGCGCGCCTGCGACTGGAACTTCTTCATCTGGGTGCTCATGCGCAGGCATGGACCAGGACAGTTAGTGAAGATGAAGTCGGCAAGCCAGACTTGGCCTTTGAGAGTGTCGCTAGCGAAGGGCTCTCCACGTTCGGACGTTAGGGTAAACGCGGGGACGTCGTAGAGAATGGGCAAGTCCGGCCCGCGTTGACAGCCAGCCAGCAGCAGGAAGAGCGCGAAGACCCGGATCATTGCTGATCGAGGAGCATGAGCCCGTAGAGCACGGGCAGGTAAATCACCGACGTAAGCAACACGCCACGGGCGAGAGGAATGGTACGGTTCTTCACCACCTTGGCGGCGGCACGCAGGAAGACGATGCCCATGATGGCGGCGCCGACGATATACACCGTGCCGGTCATATGCAGCCAAGTCGGCAGGAAACTGACGGGGATGAGCAGGATAGAGAAGAACAGGATTTGGCGCGCGGTGGAATCGCCATCGGGCTCGACTACGGGCAGCATCTTGATGCTCGCCTTGGCGTAGTCGTCACGATACATCCAGGCGATGGCGTAAAAATGTGGGAACTGCCAGACAAAGAGAATCGCGAAGAGAGCGGCCGCTTCCCAATTGATGACACCGCTGGCGGCGGCATAGCCGATCACCGGAGGCATCGCACCGGGCACGGCACCGATGGTGGTGGCGTGCCAATGCTGTTGCTTCATCGGCGTATAGAGGAACAAATAGGTGACCAGCGTGAAGAGCCCGGACAGAGCGGTAAGTGGGTTGACGCCAAGCCACAGTTCGGCAAAACCGGCGACGGAAAGCAACAGACCCCAAGAGAAGGCCTGGAACGGCGTCACGAGCCCGCTGGGAATCGGCCGCCCCTTGGTGCGATTCATCAGGGCATCGGCCTTATGCTCGTACCACTGATTGAATGTCGCGGTGCCGGAGGCGATCAGGGCAGTACCCATCAGCGTATGCAGCAATAGCAGCCAGTTAAAGCTGCTGTGGCTACCGCCAAAGACGTACCCAATTCCGGTACTCATCAGAATGAGCCACGTGATGCGGGGCTTCGTTAGTTCAATATATGGCTTCATGCCACCACACTCTCTCCTACCCTATTGTTGTCCACATCCATTGGATGCCGCCGGCCGCCCGGGTGGACCTGATTAAATACCTGCATCGCATAGGCCACAGTCGCGCCCAGGGTAAGCGCACCCGTAAGCACATGAATAGTGCGTGAAGCGATCATCCACCATTCGGGCGGCAAACCGTCGCCGGCCATCACGCGCCCTAAGAACGCGCCTAAGCCGAAAGCCATCTGGGTCACCGTAACGCCCATCAGAAACTGCGCCGAGAGCCGCAAATCCGGATTCGGTGCCTCGCCTTCGAGCACCACTATGCCCGTGTAAAGCAACAGACAGGCGACGAGCAAAGACCCGACCAGATGCGGCCACACCGGCAGGCTCAGGTGACGGTAAATCGCCCCCAGGAAAATCTGGACCATCACCGCCGCAGGAGCCACTTGGCTCAACGTGCGGAGGGAAGGCGAGCCGGTATCGGGCATCGGCTCCATTATGAGGGGAGACGGCGCGGAGCCCATCCATAAAGCGACGGTACCGGCAAAAAAGACGTGGGAGAGGCAGGCATGGGCGACCACGGCCCAAGGCGACCCGTTCAGCGCGAAACCCAGCCCCCCCAAGCCAAAAACTGTCAGGACACAGCCGAGCGCGACCTGCCGCAGCCATCCCCGACCGGCGCCAGCGAACACGACAATCGCCAGCAGCGCCACCAAGCCAGACAGGCCGCGGTGAGGCTCACGGGCGGGTTGGCCCAACTGCATCGCACCAGACAAGATCAAGGCCAGGGTGCTCAACAGAAGCGCCAGCGCGAGAGAGTGGAGGTTTCGAGAGAACATACGGCCTAGTCTCATTGTAACTGACTCGAATTCTCCCAGGACAAGAATTTTTCCGGTAAGACGATAGTTATCGGGGCGAAGAATTCACGGAAGTCCTTTATTTTTATCCCTTGAAGATGAGACAATCGAAAAACTTCCGATGGCGTATAGAAAATGTGCGTACCCGACTGAAGAGAAGACACGTCCGTCCCATGAAAATGTTTCGCCGAACCCTCCACTTGTGCGCTCTTGCCGCGCTGACTCTTACCCCTACCCTCGCTGCCGATGCCATGGTGCCCAACGCCAATCATGCCGCGCGCTTCCTGGCTGGCTTGCCGGCGCTCGACGGCAGCCCCTACAAGGCCCTTGAAAGCGATCCGGCTTGGATTGAGCATAAGGCCAAGCTCGATGAGACCTTCGCCAAAATCGACGGGCCGCACACGAAGCCGCAGCGCGACTTCCAGAAAAGCGAAGTGGCGCCCGTCGACAAGGCCAAAAACGTCTTCTACCCCTTTGCGGGGGCCGATTCCTGGAACGTTTACTTGTTCTACCCGAACGCCGAAACCTACACCCTGATTGGCCTGGAGCCGCCCGGCACGTTGTTCGGTACGCAAGCGGTGCTCAAAAGCAACGCCAACCTGGGCAAGAAGCTCGGCAGCATTCGCTACACCCTGCGCTCCATCTTGGAACTGAGCTTCTTCGTAACCAAAGAGATGGACCACGAATATCGCGGCCAAATCACCGACGGATTGCTGGTGCCGCTCCTGGTGCTGCTGGCGCGGCATGACGTGACGATCGATAGCATCCGCTACGCCTTGGTCTCCGACACCGGCCAGATTATCGACCGCGACCCGAAGGACCCCAAACTGCCGCGCAACAAGAACAAGTGCGTCGAGGTGACGTTTTCGAAGAACGGTAAGAAGCAGATCATGCGCTACCTGTCAGCCGATCTGGTGGCCTTGCAGTTCAATACCGGCTTGCTGATGTACCTGGACTCGCTGGGCCGCGTGAACACCTACCTCAAGGCGACCAGCTATATGCCGCACCACGAGTCCTGCGACATCATCCGGGCGAACATTCTGGGGCGCAGCGACCTGATCCTGCAGGACGATTCCGGCATGCCGCTGCGGTATCTGAAGGCGACCGATTGGGATGTGCGGCTCTACGGCAAGTACGTGAAGCCGATTACGGTCTTCAACTACCGCTCGCAGGCTGATTTGCGGAAGGCGTATGAGGAGCCGGGCCGGGCGAAGGAACTCCACTTCCCGATCGGGTATGGCTCAAATCGCAGCCCTTCGAACATGCAGTTGTCGGTACGGAAGGGTAAGTGAGCTACCGCTTCCGGCAGTCGATCTGCAATGAAGTCTTCGAGGGCTGGGAGTTCGCCGAGACCTGCACGGCCATCCAGAAGGCGGGTTATGCAGGTATTGAGATCGCACCCTTTACCCTCGCCCCTACGCCCAGGGAAATTACCGCCGAGCGGCGGCGGGAGTACCGCAAGATCATGGCCGACCACGGACTGGCCTTTGTCGGCCTGCACTGGCTAATGGTGTCGCCTAAGGGTCTGCATGTTACGACGCCCGATGAAGCGCTCTATCGGCGGAGTTGGGCCCATATCGATGAGCTGATCGACCTTTGCGCCGATCTCGGTGAGGAAGGAATCATGGTCTTCGGTTCACCCTTTCAGCGCAACTCGACCGGCGGCCTGACCCAGGCAGAGGCCACGCGCCGTTATGTGGACGGCCTCAAGTCAGTCGCCCCGCACGCGGCCGAGCGGGGCGTTAAGATCCTGGTGGAGGCACTGCCCGCGGCCCAGTCCGACATCGTCAATACGGTGGCGGCGGCGGTAGCGATTGTCGAAGAAATCGGCAGTCCGGCGATCCAGACCATGTTCGACACGCACAATGCAGCGGATGAGACTGAGCCACACGCCGCGGTGCTCGAAAAGTTTTACGACCGGATCTTTCACGTTCATGTGAATGAGATGGACGGCGGGTATTGTGGGAGTGGAGATTACGCCTTCGGGCCGATCCTTGAGGTGCTCAAGCGGCGGAACTTTGGCGGATGGGTGTCGCTTGAGGCGTTTGACTTCAAACCGGGGGCCGAATTTATCGCGCATAGCTCGCTCGGTCACCTCGAGCGTATCATCGCTCAACTTTCTTAGCGATTCTGCCGAAAACCCCTGAAGAGGCTTATGAAATACATCGTAACGGGCGGAGCCGGCTTTATTGGCTCAAGTTTAGTGCGGCTTCTGGTGGAGCAACCGGGGGCAAAGGTCATAGCGCTCGATAATCTGAACTCGAGCGACCCTTCGAACCTGGCCGGAGTGGAAGGCCATTGGTCTCTGGTAGTGGCCGATATCCGGGATTATGGTGCCATCGCCCCGCATTTTGTGGGGGCGGACTATGTGGTGCATCTGGCGGCGATTCCGTCCGTGCCGCGATCGATCAAAGAGCCGGTGCCTTCGCATGAGGTGAATATCAACGGCACGTTCAACGTCTTAAGCGCGGCCCAGGCGGCTGGAGTGAAGCGCTTGGTGTATGCGGCCTCATCGTCGGCCTATGGCGACACGGACGTGCTGCCCAAGGTAGAGACGATGATGCCCCGCCCGAAGTCGCCTTACGCGGCCCAGAAGCTGATGGGTGAGCACTACTGTTCGGTATTCCACTCTTGCTTTGGCCTCGAGACGGTCGCCTTACGTTTCTTCAATGTCTTTGGACCCCGGCAGGATCCGAACAGCCCGTATTCGGGCGTGTTGTCCCTGTTCATGACTTGTCTGCTGGAAAACCGCCCGCCGACCCTCTTCGGCGACGGCGGGCAGACGCGCGACTTTACCTACGTCGAGGACGTAGCCGGACTGGTGCTAAAGGCTCTGCGGGCACCGTCGACGGCTTGCGGCAAGGTCTTCAATGCGGGCAACGGGAACCGGTACTCGCTCGTCGAAACCTGGGAGATGCTGCAGAAGATCGAGGGAGTGACGATTCCACCGAACTTTGGCCCGCCCCGCGAAGGCGATGTGCGCGATTCGCAGGCCGATACGACGGCGGCAATCGCCGAGCTGGGTCATGCGCCGCAGTTTACGTTCGAGGAAGGTCTGCGAAGGACACTCGAGTGGTACCGGGCGAATCGGTAGTCCGCCTCAGATAAACTGTCAAATAACTCTATCCTTTTCATAGATATACCCGCAAACGCGAATAGTAAATACCGTAGCAAATACCGTGGCCGACTGAATTCTAACTTCTTTTCTTTTATAGACTTGGAGTGAAGTAGCGCATTATGATTGGCGACACTAGCACAATAAGTGTTTTATTTTTAAATACATAGACGAATCTGCTCTCCATTTACCGCTCGACGGACCTAGACTGGTAGGATGTCGTTCGCAGTCTTCGAAGGCGTTTACCGGTCCCCCCTGCTCGCCCAATTCGACTGGCTGGACCATGGCTTTGGCGGACGTAATGCCTTGGCTTGGCCACCGACACACCACGCGGCAGTGGTGCAGGTCCACGGGGACGGGGTCGTCAGGGTCTCGCAGCCGGGGTCGTATGGCGAGGGCGACGCGCTCGTTACGGCCGCGCCCGGGCTCTACCTGAGCGTCCGCACGGCCGATTGCCTGCCCCTCCTGATGGTCGATGCCCGGCAGCGGCAGGTAGCTGCGGTTCACGCGGGATGGCGGGGCACGGCGGCCGGCATTCCGGTGGCGGCGATCCAGGCCATGGGCAGTGATCCGGCCGACATCTGGGTCGCCATCGGACCCGGCATTGGCCGCTGCTGCTTCGAGGTGGGCGACGAGGTGGCGCGCGAATTCGGCACGTCGGGCCGCCAGCGCCTGGACCTGTTCGCCTATAACCGGAAGAAACTAATTGACTTCGGCGTTCCCGTCAGCCAGATAGCCGCCGAGGCGCCCTGTACCAAGTGCCTTCCAGAAGAGTTTCACTCCTTCCGGCGCGACCAAGCCGCCGCCGGACGCATGCATTCAGCCATTGCCATCAGACAAAACGACTAAACGCTCGAGAGGGCCCGCGCGTCATAAAAGTTAGTAGCGCCATGGCCACCGAACGAGTCCGCATACACGACGCCGAAGAAGAGATGGCAAAGGCGCGCCAACTCGCCCTGCGCTACCGCTATGAGTTCGTTGACCTCAAAGAAGCCCGCATCGACCACGAGCTCTTCAAGAACGTACCAGTCGAGCTCATGTTTCGCTATAACTTCGTCCCCTTGGCCGCCGACGAAACCAGCCTCGACATTGCCTTGGCCGATCCGCGCAACCTGAACCTGATCGACGAATTGACGATCCTGCTGGGCAAGAAGCTGCGGGTGAAAGTCGCCACCCTGGGCCAGATCGCCGACCTGCTTAAGAAAACCGAACAAAGCCAACGCGTGCTCGAAGAGGTCACCGAAGGCTTCGCGCTCGACGTCCTGGGCAGCGAAGAGAACCCGGACGAGACGCTCTCGATCGAGAAGCTGGGTTCGGACAACGACATCGCGCCGGTGATCAAACTGGTGGATACCACCCTCTTCAATGCCCTCGAGCGTCGCGCCTCGGACATCCACATCGAAACCCGCGACCAGGAAGTGGCCATCAAGTACCGCATCGACGGCGTGCTGCAATACGCCATGCCGCCGATCGCCAAGGACTGGCATTCTACGATTCTGTCGCGCATTAAGGTAATGTCCGAACTCGACATCGCCGAACGGCGCGTCCCCCAGGACGGCCGCTTCCGCGTACGCTACAAGGGCCGGCTGATCGACTTCCGCGTCTCCATCATGCCTACTGTCCACGGCGAAGACGCCGTGCTCCGCGTACTCGACAAAGAGAGCATGAGCGAGAAGTTCTCGAAGCTGTCGCTCGATGTGGTGGGCTTTGCCGACGCCGACATAATCAAGTTTCGCCGCTATATCCGCGAGCCCTACGGGATGGTGCTCGTCACCGGGCCAACGGGGTCGGGAAAGACGACCACTTTGTATGCCGCCCTGAGCGAGATCAAGAACGACGAAGACAAGATCATCACCATCGAAGATCCGGTGGAGTATCAGATCAAGGGCATCACGCAGATTCCGGTAAACGAGAAGAAGGGCCTTACCTTTGCGCGTGGCCTGCGCTCCATCCTGCGGCATGACCCCGATAAGATCCTCGTCGGCGAAATTCGTGACCAGGAGACGGCGCAGATCGCCATTAACGCCGCGCTCACGGGCCACTTGGTCTTCACCACTGTCCACGCCAACAACGTGCTCGACGTGCTGGGCCGCTTCCTGAACATGGGGGTCGAGCTCTACAACTTCGTTTCGGCCCTGAACTGCATTCTGGCCCAGCGCCTGGTGCGCAACATCTGCGAGCATTGCAAGCATCCGGTGAAGTATCCGGACGAGTTGCTGATTACTAGCGGCATGAGACCCGAGGATTGGCGCGACGACGTTTTCTACGAGGGCGCGGGGTGCTTTGAGTGCAGCGGCACCGGTTATCGCGGCCGCAGTTCGATCCACGAACTGCTTGACTTAAGCGAGCGGATTCGCGAAATGATCATGGACAAGCGGCCCACGTCGCAGATCAAGCAGGCCGCGCGCGAGGAAGGCATGACCTTCCTGCGCGATTCGGCGCTCGACCGCGTGCGCCGCGGCATTACCACCTTGAAAGAAGTGAATAAGGTTACCTTCGTCGATTAACCCATTCACCCACTGAAATATGGCCACTCTCGCCCAAAGAATTCGCCGGCTGTTGACCGATCCGCCGCCCTCCTATGCCTTCGAGCTCTCCGAAGAAGGCATCGCTTGGGCCGCGCTCGATGAAGACGGCCCCGCGCGCACCGGCTTTGAGCGCTTCCCAGGCCCGACGCTCGAGGTGACGCCGCTCAAGGACAACGTCATCGACCCGGACTATTTGGCCCAAGCTATCGAACACATCGCCTTAAGCGCACCCGCCAAGCGGCGCACGGTGGCGCTGATCCTGCCTGATTATTGTGGCCGCATCATGGTGCTCGACTTCGACACCTTCCCCTCAAAGTCCGAGGAGCGCGAGGCGCTGGTGAAGTTCCGCATGAAGAAGAGCGTGCCCTACGACATCGACACGGCCGCGGTAAGCTTCGCCATCCAGCACGTCGATGGCAAGCGGCACGAGATTGTGGCCGCTGTGGTTTCGCTCGACATTGTGGCCCGCTACGAGGCGGTGTTTCATGGTCGCGGCTTTCACACCGGGCTGGTCACTACCTCTTCGATCGCCGCGCTCGACCTGATCCGGACCCCGGGCGTCACGGTGGCCGCTCGCCTGAGTGGCCGCGCTTTAAGTGTCTCGGTGGTGGAAGACGGGCGCATCAAGCTGGTGCGCTGCGTGGAACTCCCCGATGTGACGCGCGAAGAGATGGAGGGCGTGCTGATTCCAACGCTCGCCTACATTGAAGACGAACTGAAGGCGCGGCCGGAGACGTTGCTGGTGTGCGGCTTCGGCACCCAGGATGACGAAGTGAATTGGCTGGGCGAGTTCGGCCTGAAGGTCGAGCCCTTGCGGAGCCGCCTGGGCACGCCCACCCAGCAAAACGCGGGCTTATTGGGCTACCTCGAACGAACGGAGGCCGCCTAAATGGCCAAAGCCCTCGAAATCAACCTGGCCAGCCAACCCTTTCGGCGCGACCGAGGCGTCTTTGTCTTCTCGGTGGCGCTGTCGGCGATTCTGTTCATGTTGCTGCTGGTGCTGGTGGGACTGGCGATTCAGCAACGGAGCCAAGCCGACGATACCCGGTTGGCGATCGCGAAGCTGGAGCGCACCTCGGGAACCCAGCAGTCCGAAGTTGCGCGCCTCGAAGGGCTGTTGAGGCAAAACGAAAACTCCGCGGTGCTCGATCGCGGCATCTTCCTGAACACGCTCATCCAACGCAAGGCGGTCAGTTGGACACGCGTGTTCTCCGATCTTTCGAATGTGCTGCCGGGCGACGTACGCCTAGTCGCGGTGCGGCCGCAGATCCTGGGCAACAATCAAGTAGTGCTCGATATGACCCTGGCGGCCACCACCAGCCGGCCAGTGGTGGGCTTCCTGATGAAGCTCGAACAGTCGCCCATCTTCGGCGCCACCACAGTGCTCAGTTGGCGGCCGCCTTCGCAGAATGAGAATGTCTTCGTCTACCGCGTGACGGCCAACTACGCGCAGAAGCTATAAACGATGAATTTCGACGCGCTCAAGAACCTGAATTTTCGTGACCCGCGCATTTTAATGCGGGTGATTCTGGGCGTCCTGCTGCTCGGCAATCTGGTCGCTTTTTACTTTGTGATCTACCCGCTGGGCGGCGCGCCGGAAGAGTTGGACGCGCAACTGCAGACCTTGGTGCAGCAGGCTGCGGCCCAGCGCAAATCGCTGGATCGGCTGCGCGTGCTGACCACGAAGGTGGAGGGCGCGCGACGGCAGGCGGGGGACTTTGAGACGACGAACTTCACCGACCGGCGGGTGGTGTACTCCACTCTGGTGAACGAGATCACTCAAGCCGCCGATAGCGCGGGCATCAAACTGAAGGACCATGCGCTGCAGAATGAGGAGATTGAAGGCTCCGATACGCTGGGCATGATCACGGTGAACGCGAATTATGAGGGCACCTATGGCGATCTGCTCAATTTCGTCAACCGCATCGACCGGTCAGAGCGCTTCGTGATCATCGACAGCTTGGCCGCTACGCCTCAGCAGGGCTCGAACCAACTGAATGTGACGATGAAGATGAACCTCTTCGTGCGGAACACGGCAGACTTGGTGTTGCCGAGGATGGTGGGCAAGCCCGCCGCCAAGCCCGCCAACAACTCAGCTCCGAGCCCGGAATCGGCGGCGCCGCCCACCTTACCGCGGGCACCGCAGGCGAATGCGCCTTTGCCTGGCTTCCAACCAGGGGAAGCGCCAGCGGTAGAGCCGACGGCGATCACCGACGCGCCAGCCGCCCCGCCAGTAGGGACCAGACCGAGCGGTAGCCGTCCAATAGGCACGCCGCCCTTAACCTCGCCGCTCCCGGGTTCGCGTTCGCTAGGCACCGGACCCACCCACTCGCCGCTCCCGGGCTCGCGCGTCCTTGGCACGCCGCCCAATAATTCCCCGTTACCGTCGTCGCCACTCAAAGGGGCCAAATTATGAAGATGGGCGCGGAGAAGAAGCAAATCGCGGCGCTCAGCGTCCTCGGCCTGGTGCTGGGCTATGTGGTTTACGACAACGTCTTGTCGGGCCCTAGCAATGCGCCGATCCCGGTGAAGTCCGGCGTGACGGCCGCACCACGCCCGGTGGTCGCCACTAAGACCATGGCACCCCCCTCGATCGCCAAGAAGGGCCGCACCGCCGCCGACTTCCGTCCTTCACTCCGCCCCAAAACGGACGAGGTGCGCGACCCCGCCACGATTGACCCGTCCTTACAAATGGACCTGCTCGCCAAGCTGCGCAGCGTCACCTACACCGGTGCCGGCCGCAACCTTTTTGAATTCTCCGGCGCCGGACCCGCGGCACCCACGACGCTTGACCCCAAGATCATCCCCGGCACCAAGCCGGTGGCCGCCAAAGCGCAACGCGCGCAGGCCGTCTTCCCGCAGTTTCAAGAACCGCCGCCGCCGCCACCCAAGCCCCGCGCCCCCGCCATTACCCTGAAGTACTACGGGTTTGTTTCCAACAGCGGCCGTTCGATAAACCGAAAGGGCTTCTTTTTGGACGGTGAAGAGATTATCGTGGTGGGAGAGGGCGAAACCATCAAAAGCCGTTACAAAGTACTGCGCATCGGGCTGACTTCGGCCGAAATGCAGGACATCCAGTTCGCCGATGATCGTCAGCAGCTCCCGCTCGTGGAAGAACCGGCCGGAACCTAAGATGCCCAGACCCGTCGTACGCAAACCCGGTGAAAGTGGCTTCGCGTTGCTGATCGTCTTCGTGATGGCGGCGGCGATCTCGATTGGCCTGTACCTGGAACTGCCGCGCTCCGTCTTTGAGTCGCAACGCGCCAAAGAAGAATTGCTCTTCGACCGCGGCGACCAGTACCGGATGGGCATCAAGCGCTACTACATGAAGTTTCAGCGCTATCCGAACACCATCGAAGAGATGGAGCAAACCAACGGCACGCGCTATCTGCGCCGCCGTTATAAGGATCCGTTCACGGGCAAGGACGATTGGAAGATTCTGAAGTTTGGGCCGGGCGGCGAGATTGAAGGCTCGGTCCACAACAAGAAGAAGACGGGGCTCGAGAACGAGAAGGACCCCAAGAGCAGCCAGGGCAGCGTGGTGGCCGGGCCGAGCCTGGGCGACCTGAACCAGGGCGAGAACGGCGGCAACGGGCTGGGGCCGAATGGCGAGGACCGTAACCCCGCACTCAACCGCCGCCCCAGTGACACGGGCATTGGCGCGCAGTTAGCCAACGGCGGTCCGACTGCGGGCCAGTTAACCGGTGCGGCCGCGGGCGTATTCGGAGCGGCGAACCTGGTCAACCCAGGCCAGTATCCGCCGCAGGGCCAGGGCCAGTATCAACCCCCGCCCGGTCAGTTCATCCCCAGTCAGCAAAATGGCAATCAGCCGAACGGCAATTTCATCCCCAATGGCCAATCTCCGGCCTTGCCCGGCGCCGCTCCCAACCCTTACGGCCAGTACGGCCCGCCGCCGGGGAATAACAACCTCAACGGCCAGCCGAACTACGGGGCGACGGCAAACTACCAGCAGCAGCAGCAAACCTTCCAGTCGCAGCAGCAGTATCAACAACTCTATCCCCAGGGGCAGCAGGGTCAGCAGGGTCAGCAGGGTCAGCAGCGGCAACAGGGGCAGAATCGCCCGGCGTCGCCCTATCCTGGCTTGCCCGGGCAAGCGGCCAACTCGCAGAACGGCGGCCAAATCGGCATTCCGTTCGGCGGCCCCGGCGCGCAACCCGGAGGCATCGGACAACCCAATGGGCAGAATCCGGCCCTGCTAATGATCAATCAACTGCTTACCACGCCGCGCCAAGGCGTCCAGGTGGGTCAGTTGACGGGCGGTAACCTTGCCGGCGCAATGCCCACCGGAATTGCTGGCGTGGTGAGCAAGCACAAGGGGCAAGGCATTAAGGTGCTCGAAGAGCGCACCAAGATCCACGAGTGGGAGTTCATTTACGACGTCCGCAAGGACAAGAGCCTGCAAAAAGGCGCGATGGGGCCGCAACAAAGCGGCACTTTGCCCGGCTCCGGACTCAACAATTCCTCCGGCATCGGTCCCAATTCGAACGGCCTCCAAAACCGCCGCCAATAAACCCTACCTCTCGCCCGCCGCTTGCAGTAAAATTCAGCGATGAACACTCGTCGAGAATTGTTGGCTGCCTTAGGCGCGACCGGAGTCGCTTATGGGGCGAAAGGCAAGCCGCTGGGAGTGCAGCTGTACACCATCCGCGGCCTAGTGCAGAACAAAGCCCGCGAATCGATGCAAGCGTTGGCCCAGATTGGCTTCAAAGAAGTGGAGACCCTGCGCGCCATCCACTCCGTAGTCCTGCCCCTGTGCAAAGAGTTTGGCTTGAAGCCAGTGGCCGCGCACTTTGACCTCGCCCTCATCGCTGGCCAAACCCCCGCCTTTCAAAAAGCGCTCGACGAGGCCAAAAGCGCCGGCATTCAATACATCGTCGTCCCCTACGTCGCCCCGCCCGACCGCGGAGGGCCAGACGCTTACAAGCGCATGGCCAAGCACATCAACGCAGCCGGCGATACTTGCGCCAAAATGGGCCTGCAGCTCTGCTATCACCAGCACGCGTTCGAGTTCGGCGAAGTGGAAGGTAAGCGCCCCTGGGATATCCTGCTCTCCGAGACCGACGCGCGGACCATGGCCATCGAGCTTGACGTCTTCTGGGTCGCCGTCGCGGGCTTGGACCCCGTCACGCTCCTCCGCGA
>Ga0105044_10003438_pt1 | contig 21752 bp, 14 predicted proteins | sample MAT01_FD_78092 | JGI IMG/M metagenome (GOLD analysis project Ga0105044, IMG submission 78092) | Freshwater microbial communities from Lake Fryxell liftoff mats and glacier meltwater in Antarctica - MAT-01 | ecosystem: Environmental > Aquatic > Freshwater > Ice > Liftoff microbial mat | place...
CTGCGAACAATTGCGCCAGTGGATGCGCGACGCTTGCGCATGTCTGACGCTTGGGGCAGCAAGGCGCTTCGTTGGAAGGCAGCTTACTTGCGCGTCGGCGAATTCACAGTCCCGGCCAGAAGCAGCCGGTGGCGACGGGCAGCTTTGCGGTCGTTCACCTAATTTGTCGGTGCACATTGCCGAAAGTCCAGGAACCTGTCGAGCATTGAGGAAGGCCAGCCGTAGGCCCAACAGGCTCCGGGCTCAGTTACTCCAACGCTGGAAGCGCCACCGTCGGGTCACCGAGGATCACGCAGGCCTGGCGGTCTAGGGCGCCGAGTTGCGTGCGCAGGGCAGCGGCGCGGGCGCGCAAGCGAAGCGCCGGGTCGAGGGAGGTCGACGCTTTCGTGGCCTGCTGAAACTGCGCGAAGAGCTGTCCTACCTGGTCGAACACCGGCTCGAAAGCCATGCCCACCGGATTGGGTCTGGCGCGGTGCATGCCGTCGTACAAGGCAGTGCGCAGCGCGTGGGTGAGTGGCTCCTTCGACTCCGGGTGGCGCAGGGTCCAGTCGAACGTCGGCTCGACATGGCCGACGAACGCGCGCAGCGGCCGCTCCGCGCCGAGCAGTGCGGTCGGCAGCGGTGCCACCGAGGCGCCGAGGCTGGCCACGCCAAGCAGCACGTCCTTGACAGGACCGTCGCCCACCAGGTCGGCATATTGCGTGGCGTCGTCCGAGCCGGCTGAACAGCAGGCATGGGCGTACCAGATCGCGCCGTCGGGTTGCCACTTCGCCAGCAGCGCGGCCGGGTCGAGCGGCGCACCGTGTTGGTCGACGAGCAGGCCGAGCGTGGCGGCCATCTTCGCCACGTCGTCGAGCGGGCCGGTCATGCCATGGCTGGCCGTCATCACGAAGGCGGGCGGCCGCGCCGGGTCCGCGAGCGCATCGATCAGTTGCGCCGCACTGGCCGCAGCGCTGGCGAAGTAGCGCAGCTTCGCGCCGATCTGCGCATCTTCGCGCAGTTTCTTTTCCACCGGCTCGGCGACCACGCGGCGCATCAGGTGTGTGATATCGGCGTCGGCATGGTCGGTAGCCCACAGCACCGGAACGTCGGCACGTGCCGCGCAGCCGTTCCAATCGTTGAGCAAGGCCTTCACGTAGTTCTCCAGCGGCTTGCCCTGCAGGTGCAGCCGCCCGACATAGCGCGCGACATTGAGCACGTACTGAAAACGCCACGGCACGCAACCCGGCTGTCCGCCCTTGGCCGGTGAGGCCCAGATCAGCAGGTACTTGGGCAGCATGCCACGTGCCGTGCCCGCCTTGGCGGTGAGCGAGATGTCCTGCTTCGGACCATCGACGTAATAACGACGCAGGGATTCGAAGCTGTTCTCCTCGCGGTAGCGAACGATCGGACCTTTGCGCCGCTGCACGAGTTCGCGCAGCACGTCGGGCAGATCGTTTCCCAAGGCACGGTCGGCCTCCGACAGCGCATCGTTGTCTGCCACCAGCAGGCCCCAACCGACGCGGGGGTCTTGCCAGTCGCGCTCGTCCACCGGCTCGGCGGCAGCCAGCGTCTTGTTGGCACTGGCCATGTGCTTGGCGGTCGCCCACGTGGCCCAGTTCGGTGCGAGCGGCGTTGTCGCGGCCGGGCCGGAGCCCGTCCAAGCGTTGATGTGCAGGGCGTCGGGCAGCAGCGGGATGTTGGTGTTGGTATCGGTATCGGTACTGGCCATGGTTCAGTGCCCCGCGCGAACGGCCGCCAGTTCAGCTTCGAACAGTGCGCGCTTGTCGGGTGGCAACAGCGCCAGCACTTCTTCGATGGTCTGGGTGTGCGCACGCGCATCTGGCGCGGCGGCCGGTGCGCGCCTGACGCGAAACGGCTCCGGCTGCACGTAGAGCACCGGCAAGGTCCAGGTGTGGGCGATGGCGTCGGCCTTGTGGCGGTCACGCAGCGCGCGCCTCGGCGCCCACATCGCATCGGCCCATTCGATGATGGCGTCGTCGTTGGGCCCCATGGGCACCAACACCGCGCGCAGGTTGTCCAGCAGGCCCGGATAGAGGCGGGATGAAAACTCCGCCGCATCGACCTCGCTGACTTCTTCCTTCATGCCGATCGCCGCATTGATGCCGCCGGCCACCAGGCTGTGGCTGAGCGAATGCACGTCCTTCGATGCCGAGCTGCTCTCGCAGCAGTTGAGCACCACCAGCCAGCTCTCGCGCACGCCGGGGCTGCCCAGCAGGTCCGGCAAGGTTACTTCGATCGAGCTGTCGTCATGGTCGTTGATGGTGGCGAGCTGCAGCCGCGGCTTGTCGAAGGTGGTGCTGCCGTGGCAGAAGAAGTGCACCAGGTGCGGCGTGAAGTCGTCGGCTACCTCGATCAGATCGACCATCGTCTGCAACGCGAACTGGCTCAGGCCCGGGTCGGTTTTGGCGGCCTCGGCTATCTGGTCCTGCAGGTTTTCCTGCGATGTGCCGACGTGCAGGGTGATCGGCAGTCCGGCCTTGCGGGCCTTCTGCACCGCGGTGTAAAGGCCGTCCCATTCGGGCGTGGCGTCGCGCCCGAGGGCAGACAACACGACCATTATCCGCAGCGGGAACTCGTAGGCCTCGACCGCGCGCCCCGCAAGGTTCAGTGCGCCCGCGAGCCGCGCCACCGGCCAGCGCCGGTCCAGCGCAATGAAGGCGCCGGCTTCGTCGCATAGGGCCTCCCAGCAAAACGCTTCGGCCGACGGCAGCGACTTGAGCTGAAGGTAGATCGGACAGCGTGCGCCGTTCGCCAGCTTGAATGCACCTTCCAATGCCTCCTTGATCCGTGCGTGCGATTGCATCAGGCAACTCAGCAAGATCTGACCGTGCTTCGTTACGGTATCAGGCGCGCCGACGCCGGGAAGCAGGGCTGTGTCGCACTTAAATATGGTGACGCCGATGTCGTCATCGGCCACGTTCGGCGCCTTCACGAGTTGCAGCAACGTCTGGTTGTCCCAACCCTTGACCACCTGAAGGACGATCGGATCGCTCATCACAGCACCCCCTTCTGCGTGAGGCGGTCGAGCGTGAGCTTGATCTCGTCCACACCCCGCGCGACGCCCTCCAGGTCCTGCTGAGAACGCGCGGTGTAGGGCTGGTTGGTCTTCTGGGTACGCCGGATCTCGTATTCCTTTTGTTCGACGAAACGATGGGCCGATGCCATCCAGGCCGGGATGTCAGGCGCCGACGCGGCCGCCGGGCTGCCAGCGCCGCGGGTCCGAGTCGGTGCGGCACGCGCCCGGCGCACCCCGGCCACCAAGGCCGGCTGGCAACATAGCGAGATGGCCGGCGCCGGCCCAGGCGCAATGCGTTCGTTCGAATAGATCAAACGGTAGGCGGCCGCGAGCTGTTCGAAGCCTGGATCATCAGCGCTCTCGTGGTGCATCACTGGCCCGGGGCGTACCTGCGCGAATTCGTCGGCCAAGGCCCGCAGGCCGAGCGGAGAATAATTGTGCTGCGGCGCCGTAAAGGCCACGGACCACGCCCCCAGGCCGATCAGGAAGCGGCTCAGTTCGCCGCCGCTGACAAACCGGCACCATTGCGGGTCGGCGTTTAGAACTGGCGACTCGGCAAACGCAAGGCTTCCGCTATGGTCAGCCATGAAGCCGTGGCAAACGAAATGCACCACGTCCACCGACCGGCCGTCCATCGACTTCGCCATCCACTGTAACCAGGGGCTCCCCGCCACGGCGGCGCGCGAGGCACCCCGGTCGCTGCGCTGCAGCTTGTAGTCGCGTGAACCCTCCGGGTCGAGGACGATCACGTGGCTGCTCATCAGGCCGACGGCGTCCAGCCGCTGGGTGATCTCCTTGGTGCATTCGAGGTCGGCGAAGACGTACACGCGCACCTCGCGGCCGGAGACGGCGCGCACGATCTTCTCGGCCATTGCGGCCAGGCAGGCCGGGATGTTGAAGTGCTCCTCCGACCGGGGGCGGCTTGCGCACAGGATGACGTTGAGCGTTTCCGGTGTTTCGACGGCGGCCTCCGCGAGCGCATCGGGCAGGCGAAGAATGGCGTGGCCGCAGTTCACAAGCAGGCGCTCCCAGGGAAGCGCCCCGAGCACGCCATAGGGCTTGACCAGGTGCAGCCACAGCGGGCCGTCGTAGCCATGTTCGAGCAACGCGCTGCCGATCGCCCGCGACACCTCGTCCGGCAACACGATGCCGTTCACCCCGGCGTCGGGCTGGCCGCCCGCGATCCGCAGTGTCAAGCCAATCTGTTCCGCTTCGAGGCTGGTGGACCACAGGGCGCCCGCCTCTCCATCCACTGTCGCTTCGAGCGTTAGCCGGACCATCGCCGTGCGGCCGCGCGTTTCGAGTTCGACGACGAGCGCCACCAGGCTGAACTGCCGTTTCAGCAACATGGCGCTGGCCTCACTGGCGGACCAGGTGGTGTAGCGCCCACCAGGTCGAGGTGTTGCTGATGTCGCCGTGGCCGGAGATGGTGGCGTCACCACGCAAGCCGTAGATCGGCGCGGCGGCGTCGAAGGCGTAGCTCGTCGGAGGCAACTGCATGTCGATAAGTTTTTCGCCCGCGCGGCGCGGGCCGAATCCGCCGAGCGCGGCGAACCAGGTCGGCGGCTCGCCGTCGGCTGCGATCTGCATCTCGCCCAGGTCAGAGGGTCGCACGATCGCCAGATGGAAGGCCTTCGTCAGCGCAACGTCGTTACGGCTGAAGGTGGTCAGGATGGGCCGCTCGACGCGGCCGAGCGCCACGCGATAACCGCCCGGGTTGTGGTTCAGCGGCACTTCTTTGGCGAAGCACAGGTGCGACACCGCCGGCTGCAGCAGGAGCATCGAGTACACCTTGCGCGGCAGCGCCGGTGGCACCGACAGCGCCGACAGCATCACCTTGCCGCCATAGGAGTGTCCGATCAGATGCACGCGCGCATTGCCGGCTGCGAGCAGTTCCACCAGCAGCGGGCTGACGCCGCGCGCACCCACCACGCCAGCGCGATCCTTCATCATCCAGACGGTGGTTCCTCGGATCGCGTTGCGCGCCAAGTCGCGGATCTTTCCGAAGAAGCCGGCGGCCTGGATGTCGCCGCCCGAGTCACCTTCCCCGTCAACTCCAACCGTGCCGAAGTCTTCGGGATCGCCTTCCGGCGCATGCGTGGTGGCGCTCGCTTTCCATGCGGCGACCAGGTCCTTGGGCTCGGGCGCAGACACGCCGATCTCGTCCTGCCCGCCGGCATACAGCGGCCGCAGGATGCGCGCAAGGTCCAGGGCCTCGGCCTCGTTGAGCCCATCCGACTGCGCCAACTCATAGAAGCGTTCGCGGTCGTCGCTGCAAATGCTCCGTGCGATGTCCGCCACCGCGGCACCATCGGCCGCAACGGCTGCGTCCATCGCGGCGTTCGGATCTCCCGCGGCGATACTCGGCGCCTCTTCATCGCCACTCACGAGCACCGCGCTCGGCCAAAAGATGCCCACGAGCAACGGCTTGTAGCCATCGGGCACCGGGATTGCCAGCTCCTGGCGCATCTTCATGAAGCCTTCGATGAAGCTCTCGTAGCGCTGGGTCGCCACCGTCCAGTCGTTGTTCCAGCCATGCGAGAACATGAAGATGTCGCTGAATTCGGCTGCGCGCTCGACCAAGTGGCGCCGCGTCTGCGGCCCCACACACCGTCCCTCGTCGTCGAAGGGGATGATGTAGTACGGAATCTCGGTGCCGTTGCCGAGCGCAAGCGTGCGGTAGGGTCCGGCAGGCAAACTGGTGGGCATAGTCTCCACTCCTCAAATCAGGCCAAGCAGTGCAACGGGCAACCCGGGTGGTGCCGGTTCGGGCGTACCCCTGTGGACTGTGCGCGCAGGCAGCGACATCGTCAATCGACGGTCTTGGGGCCGGCACGCTGGCCGCAGGATCGGCGCGAATCAGCTTGCCGCGTTGGACAGTATGGAACGCTGCCTTGGCTGTCCACCACACGATTGGCGATGTTTGCGACGCCCTGTTGTGATAGTTTCGGCGCCGATGGCTTTGTGCTGCTGCGGCAGAACAAAGCGATCGCCGTTCGCAACGGCCGGGCCCTGGAGTGACGAATTCAATGCCGCGAGCGACAATCGTTGTGTTCAGCGCGGGCCTCCCCCACGCGGATGACGCGGTACCAAGTTGGCGTTGCATAGAGGCAGGCGTCCATGTCAGCACTGTTCGAGCAGGATCTTCATCAAAACTTTGCGCTTGTCGCCCATTTAAGGGACCAGGGCCGCTTTGCGGAGGCACTGGTCTGTGCAACACGCGGCTTGGAGCAGGCCCGCGCGGGCCTCGGGGAAAACCATCCCGCCACCGCCATCAGCCTGGATAACTTGGCTGGCTTGCACCAGGCAATGGGCGAATTCGAGACCGCCCTGTCATTCGCAACGCAGGCGGTCGCCATCTGTCGCCGTTTGGGCGGTGGATCTCACCTCATCCTGGCCTCCCCCCTGAACCAACTGGGCGTGATTCATCAGGGAATGGGCAACTACGCCCAGGCCATCCCCGTCTTTCTAGAGTCTTTGGCCATCAAACGCCAAGCCCTCGGGCGTGACAACCCGGGTTTCGCCATCAGCCTGGACAACCTGGCGATGGCGTACAAGCAAATTGGCGATTTCGCGGCGGCCGAACCACTGAGTCGCGAGGCGCTTGAAATCGCGTGTCAAACACTGAGTGCTGACCATCCCACCACCGCCACGATCCTAAGCAACCGGGCAACGCTGTGCCAAGAGACTGGCGACTACAGGCAGGCCGAGTCTCTGCACAGGCAGGCGCTGAACATCCGACGCAAGGTGTTGGGCGAGCAGCACCCACAGGTCGCGCTCAGCCTGGATGAGTTGGCGCTGCTGTACCAAAAGGCCGGCGACTACAAGGCGGCCGAGCCATTACATCAGCGGGCTTTGGAGATCGTGCGCAACGCGTTCGGCGATGACCACCCTGACGTCGCCGACTGTATGAGCAATCTGGCTATGCTGTACCGTGCCACTGCTCGTTACCAAGCCGCAGAGCCGCTGTATCTGCAGTCGCTTGCGATTCGGCGCAGGGCCTTCGGCGAATCGCATCCCGCCGTCGCCGGCGCCTTGAACAATCTGGCGCTGCTTTACCAAGCCATCGGCAAATTTGGTGCGGCGGAGCCGTTGTATCAACAGTCGCTGGCTATCGAGTGCCAGGTGTTTGGACCTGATCACCCCGCCGTCGCCACCGGCCTGGACAACTTGTCTGGGCTCTGCGCCGAGACCGGCGAATACCGCAAGGCCGAAAACTTGAGTCGGCAGGCCTTGGCTATCCGGCGCAAGAGCCTGGGAGACGCGCATCCTTACGTTGCCGACAGCTTGAACAATCTGGCGTTGCTTTGCCAGAAGGCCGGCAAATACGGCGAAGTCGAGCCCCTTTATCGGCAAGCACTCGAAATCCACCGCAGGGCCGAGGACGGGGACGGCCTGGCGCTTGCCAGCGTCCTGAACAACCTTGCGTTGTTTTATCGTGCCACCGGTAACTATCGGGCGGCAGTACCGCTTTATGAACGGGCACTGGCTATTCGACGCAGGGTCCTGGGCGAGGAGCACCCCGACGTTGCCGACAGCCTGAACAACCTGGGGGCCCTGCACCACGCGTCAGGCGACTCTGCGGCCGCCGAGCCCTTTTACCTGCAGGCCTTGGCGATCGGCACCAAGGTGCTGGGAGAGGAACACTCGGCCGTGGCCACTTTCATGGGAAACTTGGCCACGTCGTACCGTTCCATCGGCCGTTACGACCAGGCCGAGACGCTGCAACTGCAAGTCCTTGGCACCCGGCGCCGCACGCTAGGTCGCGACCACGTCGACGTTGCGCTCAGCCTGAACGAGCTGGCAATGCTGTACCGCGACGAGGGCGACTTTGAGGCTGCCGAGCCACTTTATCGGCAAGCGCTGGCCATCCGCCGTGCCACTTTCGGAGACGAGCATCCCGACGTTGGCGTGAGCCTTGGTAATCTGGCCAGCCTGTGCGCGGCGACGCTGCGTGTGGATGAGGCGCTGTCCCTCATGGATGAAGAAGCAAGAATCGTTGACCGGATGATCTGGCAAGTCTTCTGCGTCAGCTCCGAGCACCAGCGCATGGCGTATCTGGCCAGCGTTGGCGGCGACATGCAGGCATTGCTATCGCTCGTGCTGGAACACCGGGCTCAAGTGCCGGCGGCCGTGCATCAGGCCTTCGACCTGGTTCTGCGGCGCAAGGCGATCGGGGCCGAGGCCTTGGCCGCACAACGCGATGAAGTGCTTGGCGGGCACTATCCCTCACTCCAAACAAAACTCAACGAGCTGACCGCGCTGCGCCGCCAAATCGCGCGCAAGACCTTAGCCGGCCCGGGGCCAGAAGGCGCGTTGTTGCAGCGTCAATTGTTGAGCCAGTGGAACGACCATCGAGAGCGACTCGAGGCTGAGCTAACGCGTCAAATACCCGAGGTCAATCTCGAGCAGCGGCTGCGTACGGCCGACCGCCACGGCGTCGCCAAAAGCCTGCCGCCGGGCTGCGCACTCGTCGAGTTCGTGCGCTGCCAGATTCGCGACTTCAAGGCCCTGGCGGTACAGGGCCAGCCGCGCTGGCAGCCGGCGCGTTATCTGGCATTTGTTCTGCTCGCAGGAGCTGCCCATCAGGTCCGCCTGCTCGACCTGGGCGATGCCGCGCGCATCGACCGCCTGATCGCGGGTTTCCGCACGTGGGTGACTGTTCCGCCCCATGCTCGCGCTCGAGCCGATGCCGATGCCGATGCCGGACCGGCGTTGCGAGCGGCAGTTTTTGATCCCTTGCTGTCCGCGCTGGAGGGCCGCACCCAATTGTTCCTGGCGCTCGATGGCGACCTCAACCGGTTGCCGTTCGAGGTGTTGCGCACCGCAGCGGGACGATTTTTGATCGACGACTACCAGATCGGCTATCTGAGCGTCGGCCGCGATGTGCTTCGTTTTGGGGCGGCGACGAGTTGTCAGTCCGACGCGCCGCTTGTCGCCGCCAGCCCCGATTTCGATCTCTGTAGCCCGCCCGAGAAAAGTCCGGCCGTTGGCGCGGCGCCAGCGGCACGGGTGTTGCAAGCGCTGGAACGCGGTCGTCTGCACTTCGAGCCATTGCCAGGCACTCGACTGGAGGGCCAGTGCGTTGCTGATCTACTAGGAGTAAAGCCATGGCTCGACGGCGCAGTCCTGGAGGGGCGGCTAAAGGCCTGCCACTCGCCAAAGATCATGCACTTGGCAACCCACGGATTTTTCCTTCCTAAGCTCGCCGTGTCCAACTGGGAGCCTGGGCGGGTCAGCAACGCTGACGTGCAGGTCTTGGCCCCCACCACGTTCGGCCGTCTGGCCGTCGCCGAAAACCCATTGCTTCGCTCGGGTCTGGCGCTATCGGGAGCCAACACCTGGACCCGCGGAGGTCCGTTGCCGCCGGAGGCGGAGGATGGCCTGTTGACCGCTGAGGACGTGACGGGCATGGACCTGCTCGCCACCGACTTGGTCGTGCTCTCCGCCTGCGAGACGGGGCTGGGCGACGTGCTCCGGGGTGAGGGCGTCTTCGGACTGCGTCGCGCGTTCTTGCTGGCAGGGGCCAAGACAGTAGTGATGAGCCTTTGGCAGGTGCCGGACGAGGAAACGCGCATTCTCATGGAGCATTTCTATCGCCGGCTGACGGCCGGCGCCCCAGCACCCTTGTCTCGGGCGGATGCGCTGCGCGCGGCGCAGCGGACGCTCAGGAGCGACCCTGCGACCGCTGACCCTTACTTCTGGGGCGCCTTCATCTGTGAGGGCTGCCCCGGTCTTCCGGCCCCTGTCCAACACTGAATCACTGTGACGTGAACCCCTGTCTGCTTTCAGGCGCCGAAATCCAAGCCGTGTATCTCGGCAATGGGTCGGCAACGGCCAGCCGCCGCGCCAAGTTGGTTGCCGGACTGCCGACGTTCAAATTGGGCCGCCAGACAGCGGGCATTCGGGGAAACCCTCAATCGGCCACTTCCTGCCGCTGGCGGCCGGCGGCTTCGAGGCACCTCAGCACTCCAGACTGGGGAGAAGAGCGCCCTTCACGCCGTCGCAAAGGGTTGATCATGTGGAGTTGGGCATCGACGGTTACCGCCACAGCCGCCCCGTTGTAGGCCCGATCCTTATTCTCACATCGCAGTCAGCGGCCGCGCCGTCAACCGACTTCGACTGCCGCCACGCGCAACGCGGCTACCAGTTCTTCGGTGGCCACCTCTGGGATCCAGCCTGACAGCGCAAGCCCGGCATGCGCTGGGTCGCCAGTAGTTACCGCCACCACGTGGTGCTTGCGATCGTCGGGCACCAGCACTCTGGCATAGCCCAGCGTACGCACCTCTGCCAGTTTGACCAGCAAGGCATCAATCCCGTCGGGATAGCTGGGGATGCTGTCGTGGCCTGTGTATATCCGTCGAACCTCAGCGTCAGGCAATTCCGACAGCAGCACGGCGCCGATTCCCGACGTCGTGGCCGGCAGCAGTCCGATGCGGCCGAGCCCACGCGAGGCCTCCAGACCCGGCGGCGCGTGAAACAGGTAGCTGACGTTGTCGTTCCACAGAACCCCCATTGCCACCGTGTGGCCGAAGGTGCGCAGACCCTCCAGCACCGGCAGCGCGCGGCGTATCAGGCCGCTTGCGAACAACGACTGCGCCGCAAGCACGTGCATGCCAGAGCCGGCGGTGTACTTTCGGTTGGTCAGCTGGCGTGCAATGCCCAGGTAGCTCAGCGTCTTCAGCAGACGGTTGACCTTGGTCGGGTCCAGGCCGACGCGGCGCGCCAGCTCGCGACAGCCGATGGGCTCGGCCGAGGTGGCCAGCGCCTGCAACGTGGCCATGCCATCGATCAGGCTCTGATTCGGCTGCGCGCCGAGGGCGGAAGAAGGCATGCGGGGACTCGTCGGGATCACCCGCGCATCATGCTTCAGCACACGTGCTCAGCGTGCTGCCAGAAACGCGCATGCGGCACCGCGCCCAGACCGGGGCCGCCGGGCGGTCGATAAAACATGCCTTCGCGGCCCATGGTGGTGTCGAGCAGTGGCAGGTGGCGCTCGAAGACAGAGTGCTGCCACTCGTGCCGCCACAACTGCGGCAGGCCGCTGCTGACCTGCAGGCTGGCGGCCAGGAACAGGCCGACGCCAATCGTGGCATGCGGGGCGATGGCCTGACCCTGGGCCAAAGCGGCCATGCGCCGGAAAGCGGTGATGCCGGTGTGCGCCATCTCGGGCTGCAAGAAGGCCAGGCCGGGGCAGCGGCGATTGGCGAACTCATAGTGCGAGTACCACTCCTCGCCAGCCGCGACGGGCACCGGGCTTTCGGCGCAGACACGTCGAAAGCCGGCGTGGTCTTCGGGTTGGACCGGCGCTTCGATGAACGCCGGGCGTTGCGGCGCCAGGCGGTGGGATAGTGCGAGCGCTTCGTCGGCGCTGTACTTCCAGTGAAGGTCGACCATGATCTCGGCGGCCGGCCCCAGCGCCTCGCGCAGGGCCGTCATTTCCTCGACCACACCTTCGTGGCTGACGGCGGCGGCGAATTTGAAGGCCCCGATGCCCTGACCCTGCCACTGCACCGCCAATGCCACCCGTTCGGCCAAAGTGGCCGCCGGCAGGCCCGACAAGTAGCAAGGCAGGCGCTCTGCTGGCTGCGGATGCAGCAGCTGCGCAATGGCGCAACCTTGGCCGCGTGCATGCAGGTCCCACAACGCGATGTCCAGCGCGGCCAGGGCGTCCCCATGGAAGCCGCCAACACAGCCTCGCACGCGCATCAGGCCATAGAGCTGGTCCCAGATGGCCTCCACTTGCGACGGGTCCTGGCCCATCAGCACCGGGCCCAGCAGATCGTTGATCAGCTCGCAGGTCGCGCGGGGCGCGCACAGGCCATAGGTTTCACCCCAACCCTCCAAACCGTCGTCGGTGCGCAGGCGCACCACGACCGAGCGGTCGACATTCGGGTAAAGGGTGCCGTTGCCCTTGCGCACGATGTAGCCGCGAGCGTTCACCCGCTCACCGTCGGCCAGCGGCCCCAGGTAGGGCACATCGCGCGGGAGCGTGACGATGAACGTGTCGATCCGGGCGACGTGCGTCATGGCTTGGATGCGCGGTGTGGCAGTTGAGCCTTGTGACTCAAACCCATGGCAGCAGGTCCTTCAGGCGCGCCAGCATCACATCCAACTCGCGCGTGTCCAGCGCGTCCAACGCCGGCCCGGGGGCACGCGTGAAGTCGCTGCCGATCAGGCCGCGGCGCAGCAAAACGGCTTTCGTCAGGCGCCAGCGAAAGACTGCCTGCATCGTCAGCAGCGGCAAGGTGCGCTCGTACAGCAGGCGCGCCTTGTCCTCCTGGCCGTCGCGCCACGCGTCGACCATGGCCACGTGCAGCCCGGCGATCTCGCAAGCCGGCATCGTGCCCTGGGCACCACGCGCCAGCTCGTCCATCAGATGGCGCGCGCCGGCGCCGCCGTACACGGCGTCCAGCGCGTCGCCCGCCAGCTGAGTGAGCCTCGTGATGCGCTGGCCCGAGGGCGGAGCCTCCTCTTTGACGCTGCGGATGCCGGGCACGGCGCGCGCCAGCTCGGCGACACGCTCCAAGGCCAAGCCCACACCCATTGGCGGCGGTGCGTTCTGCAGCATCACGGCCAGGCCGCTGCTCTCGGCAATGCGCGCATAAAAGGCGGCCATGGCGTCCAGATCCTGCGCCAGGGCATGCGGGGTCAGAACCATCACCGCGGCGGCGCCGGCGCGCGCCGCCGCGGTGGCATAACGAACGGCGTCGTCACCGCTGGCACTGCTGGCGCCGATGACGAAGGGCAAGCGGCCACCAATCCATTCGCCCAGCCGAGCCGTCATCAGCAGCCGCTCCTCGCTGGTGAGGTGCTCGTACTCGCTGGCCAGACCGGGGAACACCACGCCCTGCGCGCCGCTGGCGATCACGTCTTCAAGCACGCGTCGCGTGCCTGTTTCGTCAAGTGCGCCGTTGGCCGCAAAGATGGTCGGCAGGATGGGCAAAACGCCAGTTAGCACGGTCATCGAACACCTCGAGAGGCAGCCCGCAGGGGGTGCGCATGGTCATAGTTGTTGCCACTATAGCAACGTGTTGATTGCTGGAGGCAGGCAAATCTACCTCGTACAAACCCCATAGAACCACTTTTAGACAGGAGATAGCATCGCTGCCTGTCACTATTAAAGACACACCGATCGTTGTGCCGATATGCCGGCCCGCGCAGTGATCGCCCAACTAGACGGAGACACCCATGCCCCAGAAGCGACTGATCCCGCGCGCCTTGTTCGGCGCCAGCACCCTGACATTGGCGATCCAGGTCGCTTTTGCGCAGGCGCCTCCCGACCCCGCAAAGTTGGACAGGATCGTGATCACCGGCATTCGCCAGAGCCTGGAGTCAGCGCTCAACACCAAACGCAACGCCACACAGATCGTCGATGCCATCGTTGCCGAAGACCTCGGCAAGCTGCCCGACCGCAATGTCGCCGAGTCGCTCGCGCGTGTGTCGGGCGTGCAGGTGGACCGCGGCATTGGCGAGGGCACGGGCATCTCGGTGCGCGGCCTTCGCCAGAACGTGACATTGTTCAACGGCCGCGAGATCGTCGACAGCACCGGCCGCGGCGGTGTCGGCCTGGACCAACTGGGGTCGTCGACCTACGGCCTGCTGGGGTTGGTGCCTTCTGAACTGATCAGCTCGCTGGAGGTCACCAAGCTGGCCGGGGCCGACCAGTTGAGCGGTGGCATCGGCGGCATCGTCGATATCCGCAGCCGCCTGCCGCTGGACGGGCCTGCGGCGCAAACCCGCCAATTGGCTGGCAAGGTCGGGGTGACCCGTGACCAGCTGCCGGGCAAGACCGGCAAGGAGCTCTTCTTGCTGGGCGCGGCCAAGTTCGCTGACAACACGTTCGGCGTGATGATCTCGCTCTCGGCGGAAGACCGCCAACTCAGCCAGCAGGGCCTGGACACCTTCTCGGGCTACCGCAGCTATGTCGACGGCGGCATCACCCGCTTCGGTAACCAGGACGCGCGCATCCAGGACCTGCAGGAAAGCCGCAACAAGCGCGGCTACAACGCCGTGCTGCAGTGGCGTCCGAGCAAGGCGCTGGAGCTCGTCGCCGACACTTTCAAGTCGACGTTGAAGGGCCAGCGTGAACGCTACTGGCTGTCGTTCAACCCTACCGGTGGGCTGAGCAATGCCAGGTACTCTGCCAACAACATCCTGCTTTCAGGCACGGCCACCGGCGCAGTGCTGTCGAACTCCGAGCTGGCCGATGTCGAGTCGGATGTCGTCTCCAGCGCGCTGCGCGCTCGTTGGGACTTGAGCGCTGCGACACAGCTGCGCGCCGAATACGCCTTCAGCAAGGCCAGTTCAAGCTACGCGCAGCGCTACTTCCGCCTGCAGCCGCTGGCCGGCAACACCCCGAGCATCGCCTTCGACTTCACGAAGGGCAACTTCGGCAGCTATTCGGTCAGCGGCCTGAACCTCTCCGACCCGGCAGCGCTGCGCTTCACCATCCTGTTCGACAACGTGTACCGCGCCAGCACCGACAACGACGCACTGCGCGTGGACCTGCGGCACAAGTTCGAGCAGGGCTGGTTGAGCAGTGTCGAGGCCGGCGTGCGCCGGCAAGAACTGGACTCGCGTCAGAGCCCGCTGCGCGCCGACATCCGCCCCGCCGGCGGCATCGTCGCCACTGGAATTCCCAGCGTGTTGGGCAATTACAGCAACCCGAGCTTTGCCCCTGCCACCGGCCTGCCTGGCACCTACCTCGTGGCGACGCGCGCACTGGCCAACTGCACCACGCTGGCAGCCACCGCCAATGACCCGCAGTGCCAGAACCCGGCGGGCACGGTGAACGCGCTGTCGTCCACCTTCCGCATCGACGAAACCTTCAACGAGGCTTACGGCAAGCTCAACCTCGACGGCGACTTCGGCAGCCAGGCATGGAGCGGCAACGTCGGTATCCGCCTGGTGCGCCGCAGCCTGGCTTCCACCGGCAACCTCATCGCCGCCAACGGAAGCGCCACGCCGACGACGGTGAACCGCGACGACAGCGAAGCCCTGCCCTCGGCGGTGGTGCGCATGGAGCTGTCGCCCGCCTGGGTGGCGCGCGCCGGCGCGGCCAAGGTGGTGGCCTTCCCGAACACCGCCGACCTGAACAACGGCGTGAGCCTGTCGAACAACGCGCTGTTCGTGAACGGCGTGCAGACGCAACCCGGCACCGGCAGCGGTGGTGCGCCCAACCTCGACCCGTTCCGTGCCACGCAGTTCGACCTGAGCGTCGAGCACTACTTCGGCAAGCAGGCGCTGGCGTCGGTGGGTCTTTTCAACAAGGACGTTTCCAGTTTCATCGTGCAGCGGCAAAGCGCTGAAACCTACGGCGGCATCAACTACTTGATCAATCGAAAGGTCAACGGTGCTGGCGCATCGGTCAAGGGCGCCGAGCTCCTGCTGCAGTTGCCTTTGTACTTCCTGCCCGCCGCTTTCGACGGCTTCGGTCTGGTGGCGACCTACAGCTACATCGACTCAAAGACGCCGGTGCGAGACGCTTCCGGTCGCCAGTTGCCCCTGCCGGGGCTGTCGAAGAACAACATCAACCTCGTGGGCTACTTCGAGCGCGGGCCGCTGGGTGTGCGCCTGGCCTACAACTGGCGTGAAGCGTATCTGGTCAGCCTTTCAGCGGCGGCGACGGGTATCTACAACGACGCGTACAAGGATTTCTCGGCCACGCTGCGTTATGAATTCAACCCGAAGCTGTCCTTGAACTTCGAAGCCAACAACTTGCTGAACAGCCAGCAGCGCACTTACGACCAGGTTAGCGAGGGCCTGCGCACGAACAACATCTTCGGGCGCATCTACAAGCTGAGCCTGCAATTCAAGTTGTGAACGTGAACGAACTGCAGGGTCGCGTGGCGCTGGTCAGCGGGGCAGCCAGCGGCATCGGCGCGGCCATCGCGCAGCGGCTTCGCGCCGCTGGCGCGTGGGTGGCGGGCCTGGACCTGCAACCCTGTGCCGGGCTGGACGCCAGCTTGCGGGCTGACGTCCGCAGCGACGCCGAACTCGACGCCGCCTTTGCCGCGCTGCCCGGCCCGGCGCTGATCGTGGTGCACGCAGCGGCCCTGTGCCCGCGAGGAGGGCTGCTAGAACACAACCCGGCCGATTGGGCCGATGTGCACGACGTGAATGTGCTGGGTGCGTTGCGCCTGCTGCAGCGGTCCGCGCCCGGCATGCGGGCAGCACAGCGTGGCGCGGTGCTGCTGGTCTCGTCCATCAATGCGCGGTTTGCGACACCCAGCCACACCGCGTATGCCAGCAGCAAAGCGGCGCTGAACAGCCTGACCCAGAGCGCGGCGGTTGAACTGGCGGCCGACGGCATCCGCGTCAACGCGATCGCGCCGGCCTCCATCGACACGCCGATGCTCCGCGCCTCGTACGCCAGCCAGCCCGACGGCCCGCGTGCGTTGTCCGACAACGTGCACCGCCACCCGCTGGCGCGCTTTGGTCAACCCGAAGAGGTGGCCGAACTGGCGCTCTTCCTGGTCTCAGACCGAGCCGCCTGGATCACGGGTGCCATTCACCCCATCGACGGTGGCGCCAGCGCCACCCGGCGCTGACGCGGAACCTTGGATTCATGAACACCCACACCGACACTGAGCCGAAGGACAGCAGAACGCGCCCGCTGGACGCCCGACAACGCAAGGTGCTGCTGGCCACGGGCGTGGGCCACTTCGTCGAGTGGTTCGACTTCGGTTTGTACGGCACGCTGGCCGCCTTCATCGGCCTCAACTTCTTCGCCTCGCAGGACCCCCAGGCGGCGCTGCTGGCATCGTTTGCGGTGTTTGGCGCCGGCTTCGTGATGCGGCCTTTGGGAGGCATGTACTTCGGCTCGCTGGGCGACCGAATCGGCCGCAAGAAGGTGCTGGCGCTGGTGATTCTTCTGACCTCGGGCGCCACCTTCGTGATGGGGCTGCTGCCGACCTATCACCAGATCGGCATCCTCGCGCCCATCCTGCTGACCCTCACCCGGCTCATCCAGGGCTTCGCGGCGGGTGGCGAGAGTGCTGGCGCCACGACGTTTCTGGCCGAACACGCCCCCAGCCGCCGGCGCGGCTACTTCACGAGTTGGCTCGACACCTTCGGCTTCCTGGCCTTCATGGCCGGCTCGGGCGTGGTGTTTCTGCTGACCGCCGTGTTCAGCGAGACCCAGATGAACGACTGGGCTTGGCGCATTCCCTTCCTGCTCGCCGGCCCCTTGGGGCTGGTGGGCCTGTACCTGCGCACCCAGCTGGAAGACACGCCCGAGTTCCGCGCGCTCCTGGCCAAGGGCGAGGTCAGCCAGGCCCCGCTGCGCACATCCCTGACCTTCGCCTGGGCAGCCCTGCTGTTCTGCGTCGGCTTCGTGGTCATCAAAGCCGTGGGCCACTGGACGCTGCAGGCCTTCATGCCGAACTATCTGATCGTCCATCAAGGCTTCAGCAAGCTGCAGGCCTATGGCGTTACCACGGTGGGCCTGTTGTGCATCGCCCTGATGGTCCCGTGGATGGGTGCTCTATCGGATCGTTTCGGGCGCCGGCCGCTGATGCTGCTGGGCTGCGCCGGCTTCATGCTGTTCACCTACCCGGCCTTGCAACTGATGTCGCGTGGCGATGTGGGCTCGGCGCTGGCGGGCCTGGTCATGCTGGGGGTCTTCATTGCCGCATTCGACGGTGGCTGCGGTGCCGCGATGGCTGAGCTTTTCCCCACCCGCATCCGCTTTGGCGGCATGGCCGTGTCCTACAACCTGTCGGTGGCGGTGTTCGGCGGCATGACTCCTTATTTCGCGCTGTTTCTCATCAGCGCCACCGGCAACACGCTTTCACCGGCCTTCTACGTGATGGCGGCTGCACTGATTTCCTTCCTGACGGTGCTGCGTGCCAGGGAAACCGCCTGGCAGCCGTTGCGGCAAGACTGATGCCGAACGCACCGCGTCGTGCAGATAGGCTGGGCAGCACTTGCCCGGCCGCTCGCCTGCCAGGGTGCACGCTAGGCCTGGAGAAACAAGCTTGATCCCTGCCACACTGATCGCCCTGGACTGGGGCACCTCCAACCTGCGCGCGAGCCTGCTGGGCGACGATGGCCGGCTCCTCGAATCGCGCTCTGCGCCAGGCGGCGTCATGGCCGTACAAGACGGACGATTCGCAGAAGCCTTGTTCGCGCTGTGCGGCGACTGGATCGCAAGCCATGACTGCCCGCTGATTGCCAGCGGCATGATCGGCAGCCGTCAAGGCTGGCGCGAAGCGCCTTACCTGCCCTGCCCGGCTACGCTGGCCAGCGCGGCCACCTGCCTGACGACGCTTGAGATTGAATCGCCCCAACACCCCGCCGCGAAGCCGCGGCTGCACATCGCCCCAGGGCTCCAGTGCATCGACGAGCAGGGTGAGTTCGACGTGATGCGCGGAGAAGAGACCCAGATCTGGGGCGCCGCCCTGCAGGGCGAACGCTGCTGCGTTCTGCCAGGCACCCACAGCAAGTGGGCCTGGCTGCGGGGCGCGGGCGAAATCAGCCGCTTCGCGACCTTCATGACCGGAGAGCTCTACGGGCTGCTGACGCGGCACGGCATCCTGGGCCGGCTGATGCAGTTCGACGACCGGCCGGATGCGTTGCGGCTTGATGAGTTTTCCCGTGGTGTCGAACTGGGGCTGGCACGCCATGACCGGCTGTCGCACACCGTCTTTGCGGCGCGCACGGCCGGCCTGATGGGCAAAGTGACAGCGGCGGGGCTGCCCGACTATCTGTCCGGCATCCTGATCGGTGCCGAGATCGGCGCTGCAACGCAGACAGAGGTTCCGCCCGACCCGATCACCCTCATCGGCGACGATGCACTTTGCCGGCGCTATGAGATCGCGCTTCACTTGCGTGGCCTGGCTTGCGTGCGTGCACCCGACGGCACCACCACGCGCGGCCAATGGCTGCTGGCCATGGCAGCGGGCTTGGTGGGCACCGCGCGATGAGAACCCTGCCACATGACCCGTTGATCGCTATCCTGCGCGGCGTCACCGTTGATGAAGTTCTGGGGATTGCCGACGTTCTCGTCGACGCCGGCTTCCGGGTCATCGAGGTTCCGTTGAACTCGCCAGCGGCACTTCAAAGCATCGAGGCTCTTGCGGCACGCTTTGGCGACACCGTGCTGATCGGCGCAGGCACCGTGTTCAATGTGCAGCAGGTCGATGCCGCCATCGCGGCCGGTGCGGGCCTGCTGCTGTCACCGAACCGGAACGAAGCCGTGATCCGCCGCACCGTGCAGGCCGGTGCGCTGAGCATGCCTGGCGTGGCCACCTGTTCCGAGGCCCTGGAGGCCCTGGACGCGGGCGCTCATGCGCTCAAGCTCTTCCCGGCCGATGTGCTCGGTACAGCGACGATGAAAGCTTGGCGGGCGGTGTTGCCGGCCGGCACGCCGATGTTCTGCGTAGGCGGCATGGACGCCGGAAACATTGGCGGGTTCAAACGCGCTGGCGCGACCGGCATCGGCTTGGGGTCGTCGCTCTACCAAGCTCGGATTCCTATTGCCGATGTGGCCAGTCGGGCTCGAGTGCTGCGCCTTGCCTGGTTTGGCACCTGAAAGCCCGATGCGCGGCTGCGACGCTGGTCGAATTTGAAGGAAACTTGGGGTTACCGTTCGCATGGCACCGCAACAGTCGGCTCAAACCGTGGTTTCCTGTGTCGCCCGTCGGTTGGGGACGGGGTGACCGGCGGCTTTGGCGATGGGTCCTAACGTTGGCGAAGGTCATCAATGGGTCGAAACCGGTTAGCCGCTTCGCCAAGCTCACGGCCAGAGAGCGGTCGTTCGAGCGGGACTGCCACGCAGCCGAAATTCGGGAAAACCCGGTACCGGCCAGTTGCTGACGGTCGCGAAGGTCCGGTATCTGGCATCCCGTCTGGTATGTCTCTTAGTGGAAGCCAACGCAGGGCGGCCACTAGGGCGACGGGTTGCTTTGTTCGTATGCATCCGGCGACCCGCATCGACGACTTGCTGCCGCATCGCTGGCAGCCTGTCGCCGCAGCTATCTGACCGCGCTGCCAGTCGTCAAGATGGGTTCTCCGGACGCACACTTTTCCCTGATTAGAAACGTGCCTCAGCATGTACCCTGATGACATCTTCCTTGAAGGGTCGGCAACGCGCCACGTCGACGATAAGGCCCGTGATGAGTTCACGCAGATCGAAGTGGCGATTGAAGCGGTAGCTGAAGGCGGCCAGGTAGCGATCGGCGTATTTGCTGTACTTCAGTGAATGGAAAGCGCCAGCCAGAGTCGTCTTGAGGTTGCCGAGCACCGTGTTGACCCACTTGAACTGCGGCGGGTCGCGCGGTCGGCGCGCGCCGACGACCACCGGCACGTGCCTACAGCCACCATCGGCGACAGCGGCGAAGCAACCCAGACCGTCGCTGATCACGGTGGTTTGCGGGCTCAGGTGCGCCCTGGCCCACTTGCTGATCGCTTCGCGGGTGAAACCGCTGACCAAGTTCAGTTTCAGGTATCGGGGATGGCCGAGAAAATCTACGGAGACGGCGGCTACGAACGGCACTTTGTTCTCGGAGCCCCTTCCCACCTTGCCGCCCGCGCGCTCACCACCCAAGTAGGCGTCATCGAGTTGGACGAAGCCGCTGAGTTGATGAACGTTGTCCTGCTGAGCCATGGCGCTGTTGAGCTTTTGGTGCATCAGCCACGCCGTGGGGTAGCTCACGCCCAACTGTCGCTTCAACGCCAGCGCAGACAGCCCGGTCTTGGCCTGGCTGATAAGGTAGATCGCGAGAAACCAGGTTCTTAGCGGCAGCTTGGTGTGCTCCATCAAGCTACCTGCCGTCACGGAGGTCTGGTGTCGGCAGCCGTTGCACTGAAACAGCTTGCGGGCACCGTGCCCGACAACGTAATGCTCAGCCAAATTGCAGCGCGGACAGCGAAACCCGCTGGGCCAACGGGCAGCCTTGATAGCCTTGGTGCACTGCGCCTCGGTCCCAAAGTGGCTGAGGAACTCGGGGATGGCCATGCCGGGTTGAAACTGGATCCTGTTGAGGTACATCGTGCGCGCTCTATCTGGAAAGTGCGCCAACGTTACGGCCTCACTAGCTCATATGGTGAGCTAGCTGAGGCAGGTTTCTAATCAGGTACTTTTCTGGTGTTCGCGCGGCAAGAGAATCATCGTCGACCAATTGCGAGCGCAAATCTAGGTCTCGTCATCGTTAGGGATAGCAAAATCGGCGGGGTCGGGCAGTATCCACGCATGACCCATGCTGACTCGGTGCCGTCTCGCCCTGCATTCGGCCCGCAGGCTCTGCCATCAAGCGCGAGCGCTGTGGGCGATACCGGGCCGCGCGTGGCTGTCATCGTCGTTCATGGCGTGGCTGACCAAGCCCCTGGTGACACCGCAAGGGCATTCGTCAATCTCATGGTCGCCGCCGGTGGGCGCGATGGGGCGCACTACGAATCGCGCGGCTCGGAGCCGTTCACGCTGCCTGTGCCCCTGCCAATGCCGCATGCCACCACGCTTCAATATTCCGCCGAAGTTTCAGCCGAGGTCCAGGGCATCCCGGCGGAAGATCCGCCTAAGAAGCAGGTGCTCAAGCCGCTGCGCCAGTCATGGTCCTCTGATTTCCATTATCACGGCCTTGACCTTGAAACCGAGGAAGACACCGGCCTAGCGTTCACCAACTACCTGGTGAACAAGGCCCACCGCCACCGGATGCCGCCCGAAACCTTCGCCTCGGAACGGCACAGCCTGCTGCGGCAAGGCGCCGAAGGGTCGACCCACATCGACGTC
>Ga0105044_10003439_pt1 | contig 21749 bp, 28 predicted proteins | sample MAT01_FD_78092 | JGI IMG/M metagenome (GOLD analysis project Ga0105044, IMG submission 78092) | Freshwater microbial communities from Lake Fryxell liftoff mats and glacier meltwater in Antarctica - MAT-01 | ecosystem: Environmental > Aquatic > Freshwater > Ice > Liftoff microbial mat | place...
CGCATCGCGCCACTGCTTCGCGGTCTGGCCGAAGAGGGCGACATTGAGGAGGCCCGCTTCGTCGGCGTAGATGAAGCCCGCCTGCTGTTTGTTCTCGGTGGGCGGCGTGTGAGTATCCTAGATGGCATCGGTGTGGATGCGGTTAATTGATCTTGGCGAGGGTGCGCTGGAGGATAAACTCGAGCTTGCGACGGTCGTTTTCGTCGTCCTTGAGGCGCTGGAATTCCTTGATGAGGTAGAGCTTGAATTCCGGGCTGAGCCAGGAGCCGAACTCGAAGGCAATGTCTTTGTGGGCGTAAGTGCCGCCGCCGTAACGCCCAGCTTTCGATTGAAATCCGATGGCACCGGTTGCTTCAATCCATTTGCGCGGGGTGAGGGAGAAGCTGTTGAGGCCGGCCTGATTTTTAAAGGTCTCGAATTCGAGACCTTTAAAATCCGGGTTGTGGATCTGTTCCCAGACGCCGATGAATTCGAGGTTGTCCCGCCGTTGATCAGGGATCGATAGCGTCCGCAGAGGCGCTGCTGAGCTTTCCAGGCGATGTCCGTGACCGCTTTGGACGGATCGTGCTAGGCCGATGGTAACGATCATAGAAACGCCCACCGGATCAAAGCCACTGCCCGGGCGCTTGGTCATGCAGAACTGGGCGACACTTACCACTTGCCAGGGAACGCTCGCGGGCGCGGTATTTGCCTAGATTGATGCTCGATAGCGAAAGCCGCCTATGCACTCCAAACCGCAATTTCCAACCCGGTGGTTTTGGTCGCTCGTCCTTGGCCTGCACTTCCTGCCGGCCTTGGGCCAATGGGAACTCAGAAGGGCTCCCCTGGGCTCGGGCAGCGAGATCAAAGATCTCTACGAGGTTCCGCCCGCCGAGGATGACGACTGTGCCAGCGCCCGGGCGGCCTTGGGGGCGGAAATGCGACGACGCGGTACCGACTATATCGGCCGTTATACCCGGGAGGAGTTGGCCAAAAAACCCTGCTTTTACCTCAAGAGGTTGGCCAGCCTTTACGCGAATTGGAAAGACGCGGACGAGCGGCGCCGCGAGGCGGAGCGCGAAGCCCGCCGGCACAAGGAAGCCGACGACCAAGCCACTGCCGCCGAGGTCAACAGTCAGTTGAAGGAGGTCCGGGCCAACAACCAGTTCAACCAGTTTAACCGCCAGCCCTGGGATAAGCAGCGCGACACCTTATTGCAGACGGATCCGGACGCATTGGAAAAGGCCGGCGAGGGTCTGGAACAGCGTGCCAAAACGCTCCGCGACCAGGCGACGACAGCCCAGAACCGCGGCGATCACGCGACCGGGAGCGCGCTGAGTTCGTTGGCCGAGGAAGTGGGAAACCAAGCCCGGGACGCCAAAGCACTGGGCAGCCGCGCCGGCCGGGAGCAGGTCTTCAAACGCATTCAGGAACAGAACAACGCGCGGAGTACAGAGTGGGCCGCCAAACAGCAGCGGGAAGACTCCCTGCGGGAACAGAAACAGCAGCGGGAAGACTCCCTGCGGGAACAGGGCGATAAGCTGGACGACGAAAACCGTCGCCTGCGCCACAACCGCGAGGAGGTCGCAGCCACACGGTCTGCCGCTGCCTGGGAGCAACTGGGTGCTGCCGCCAGCACGAAAGCGGAAGAAATCGCCGAGGGGCTCAAACTGGGAAGCCCGGTCTATTATCAAACGAAAGCCCTGATCGACAGACTGGAGGACATCGGCAAGACCTACACGGACCTCGCCACCGTCGTTCGGAAAGGTGAGAGGGCGACGCCGCGCGAGATCGGGGCGGTACAGAAGGACATTGTCGAAGGCGTCTCGCCAGCTCTTGGGGTGGCAAGCGTAACGGTGGGTGTCTTGATTCCCGTGCTCCAGGACGTGGGCCTGGACGTGGTTGAAAGTGTCGGGCGGAAGCTGGATCAGCAGTTCGATCAGGCCGAGGCCCGCTCCCGGCCCACCGCCGGCTCCGGCGGCGGCGGCGCGGGCTATCCGGTACCTGCTTGGCTGAGTTCGCCCGCCAGTACGTCCGCGCCTGGGACGGTTGCCGCCAACCCGACGGTCAGGTCTGCGGGCAATCCGCTCACGGACAACTTTCTGAGTGACCTGACCCACGGGCGCGGCAGCCGCTTTGACCCGCCGTCATCGGGGGGCACACCCCGCTCCGAGTTCGATTCTCCGGATGGGCCGGTCGCCGGCAGCCGCTTCGATGACGACCACCCCGCGCCACCGTTGTCCCGCGTGGAGGATTCCCCTTCCTTCATCCGCTGGGCGCTGCGCCAGCAAGCGGAGGCGACCAATGCCCCGCGCCGCCAGCCCGCCCCGAAAACCACCGCCCCGGCCGAGACCAAAGACCAGTTTGGCTCGGGAGCCGGCAGTCGCTTTGATCGCTGATCCGCCCGCTTCCGACCTCGTTTTCCAAACTAAGCCCGTGCCTATGCCAACCGCAGCCCTGATCGCACTTCTTGTCCTGCTTAACCTGGCCACCACCGGTTGCGGGCAGGAACCTGCGGCGACCAAGTCTTCTGCGCCCCAAACGAACCCGGCCGATTACCGCCGCTACCGCGACGAAGGTGATGCGCGGCTGGCGGCCGGCTCCAAAGCTGAAGCACTCGCCCTCTTCGAAAAGGCTCGTGCCGCCGATCCCGGCCAGTTGGGCATCCACGACCGCCTGGCCCGCTTGTCCCTGGCCTTAGGCGACCAGCAGCGCGGCCTGGCGGCCATCGCTGCCATGCTCCGTTTGGATCCGCAACTCAAGCAGGACGCCGACATCACGGGCTTGGAACAACGCCTGCAGGCACTGGGCACCAAAGCGCCCGCCACCAATTCATTCAGCGCCACTTTAGTCGCCACCGCCGCCGTACCATCCACGGTGGCCTTGGCCACGCGCACTGCGGAGCTGGCAATCAAGGAAGCCGCGGCCGCCTACAGCCAGGGCCAGGCCGAGCTGGCGCGCCAGTTGGGTAACGAAGCCCGCGAGGCGCTGCTGCCGATCCTCCAGGCGGAAGGGGCAAACCATGTGCCCGCCTGGGAAGCCGCCGCCCGCGCTGCCCTGCTGGTGCAGGAGAACTACCTGGCCGCCGCCGCCCTCGTGAATCTGGAACGGTTGGAACCTAACTACGCCCAGACGCCCCGCCTGCTCGACCTCATGGCGGAACTCAATCGCCGGCCGATTCAAGGCTTGCTGGCCGAAGCCCGCGCCCAGCCCGCCGAGTTTCTCAAGTCATTCGCCGGCAAGCCCCGAGCGGGCAGCGCGTTCGTCAACTCACTCGGCCAGAAATTCGTGCCCGTACCAGGGACTGGTGTGCAGTTCTGCGTGTGGGAAACCCGGGTCAAGGACTATGCCGCGTACGCCCAGGCCAATCCCAGCGTGGATGCCTCGTGGAAAGATCCCACCTTCGTGAACGTGGCGGTTACGCCGACGGACGATTGCCCGGTCGTCAACGTGAGCTGGGAGGACGCCAAGAAATTCTGCGAGTGGCTCACCCGCCAGGAACAACGCGACGGCCGCCTCTCGCCGCCGCAGTACTACCGCCTGCCGACGGACATGGAGTGGAGCCGCGCTGTCGGGTTGCCTTCCGAAAGCGGCAGCAACCCCAGGGAGCGGGACACCAAAATCAAGGACATCTATCCGTGGGGTTCCCAGTGGCCTCCGCCAGCGGGCGCGGGCAACTATGCCGATCAAACCGCCAAGACCCAATTCAACAACTTACCGGTCATTGATAGCTATCGAGATGGCTTTGCGACGACGGCGCCCGTGGGAAGTTTTGCGGCGAATCAGTTTGGCCTGTTCGATCTCGGTGGCAACGTCTGGGAATGGTGCGACGAATGGTGGGACGGTGAGCAGAAAGACAGCGTGTTGCGGGGCGGGGCGTGGCTCTACGGCGATCCCGGCATCTTGTTGTCGTCGGGCCGCGACCACTACCCGCCCGAGCTTCGTGACAACGGTTGCGGGTTTCGTGTGGTGTTGGTGTCGGTGCGCTAGCGTGGTCCCTCTCCGGTTTTCTTCTGTTCTTTGACTCTTTTACCCTTTGAACTGCCGCTATGCGGCAGTCGCAAAAAATTTCGGCGAGGTTTGGCCTTGGCCGGAAGCGGAAGGCGGGACTGACGCGCGTGTTGCGGGGCGGGTCGTGGAACAACAACGATCCCGACAACTTGTTGTCGTCGAACCGCAACCACAACCCGCCCGAGAATCGTAACAACAATTACGGGTTTCGTGTGGTGTTGGTGTCGGTGCGCAAGGTATCCGAGCCGTGTACGGGCGTGATGTGGCGTGGGAGTTTTGTCCTGCGCCGCCAGTGCCAAGAGGGATCACCTAACCCCGTCCTCCGTGCCCCGCCGATCGGGGAAAAGACGCGGCGCGGGCCGTGGCCGGTAGGCGCCATTCTCTCGGGGAATGGCCAACCGAAAGTCACGGCCCGCATGCGCGATTTTTGGGAATTCGTCAGGAGCAGGACGCCCATTGACGGTTGAGTGATGGAGGTTCAGTTCCCCAGTTTCCCTTCAAAATGGCCTCCGCTGCGGATTCCATGTCTCTTCCCTCCGGCAACCCATTCGCGGATGACCCAAGATGCCGGTTGGCCTGTCTCGCCTTATTGCTCGGAGGTCAGTGTGGGCGGATGATGTAGCTCATCAAAGGCCACGCCGGCATCGCGCAGCAACTGGCGAATCGAAATCAAGATTTTGGAGTTCATAGAAAAAAGCCGCCGACTCGCGAGAGCCGGCGGCTGAGGTTGAATGCTTTCGTCCCGAGGGTCAGGTCCATTCATTTGGACGATGAACCCGATCCAGGAAGCGCCCATGGGCCAGCGCCGTTGCCGCGTAGCAGCGGCGCAACCACCGGGCGGTCTTTAGCTCGCCGGGATCGAAACTCGGGCGGCGATGCGCCACCCGATAATTGTCGAACACATGGATCATTCCGGGCTCGACGGCCACCACCTCGGCAAGGTGTGCGGAAGCCTCCACCGCTTCGTTTAACCGGACCAACGCCGCCCGAGCCTTGTTGGTCAAACCGCTCACCGCGTCTCCGCCCCCGGAATAACGAACCAGCGTTTGGCGACCCTTGCGGACCACCAACGGTACACCCACGAGCGCGCAGGTATCGTTCGAAGCCGGCGGTTCGATGCGAAACTCCGGCTGCTCCAAAGTCTTCCGGACATCCTCCTCGAGTTGGGCCAGCACCGGGACGAAGGGCAGATCTTCCGTGGCGACAGGGCGACCCATTGCATCTTGATTCCGCAGACCGACGAATCCCAGGTAGTGAGGAACTGGTGAAAGCTTCCCAGTGACGCCATCGACAATCGCTGGCTCGGCCCCTTCCAACCAGCCACACGGATTGTCGATGTGGAACGGCAGCTCGCGATCGTAACCATGGCTGCTCAACTGCCCGGCCGCGGCCGGCACCACGTTTCGGAAGAGCCGCCCGTAGTTCTCAAACGAATAGGCCACCGGCTCAACACCCATGAGGTCGTAGATTCCTAGGAGCAACAGGTCGGCGACCGCAACGAGGCAATCATCGCCATGCCCGCTCACCGGAGTGGGGGGCGTGTACCGGAGTGCACGGAAGCCCGCCACGGTCAAAATCGGCTCGGCCTCGCCAGTACCGAAGTTTGTAATCATTTTAACATCGAGGTCGGGTAGATCTCTCCGAAGCACGTCTCCGCTACGGATTTTCATCTCCCGCGCATCGCGCTCGGGAATGAACCGGTACGCGGCAGCAATGCCTTCGAGACCGGCTTGGATTAGGGCGGCGGTCTCGGGATTGAGCACCAGTCCGAGCCGTTGGCGCTGAGGTATGACCGGCTCGGCAGCGCGGGGGCAACGGCCGCAGCCGCTCGCGGGGCAGCCGGGCCGAGGTGTCGGTTGCCCGCCATTCTGCCCGCCTGGCTTCTGGCCGGTGGCAGGCTTAAGGTTGAGGGTTGATGGTTCGGTCTTCGCCTCGTCGAGGTGGCCGACCGTGTTAGTTCCCGGATTCCGGTCCGGGGCCGAATCGCCTTGAGTGTTCATGCGATTGAAAGCCTCGGAAATGTTCTGGGTTGGCGGGCATTGGGGCGGCGAGGGTACACGTGGAAACCGCATCAAATCATGAGGTTTTCGCCCAATTCAGGCTTTCATTTTTTGCCTTGGGAGCCTTGGCCAGACTTGGCCAATTTTGACAACCACAACTCAAACCCACGCATGAAGAAGGCCGACCCCGAATGTCTCCTCTTCAGTTCCGTCCGGTTCCTGATCCATCCCGTCGGACCGACGACGATCATTCAGGTCTGGTGGGGGGGCTGACGGTGAGCTCCAGTCGGACGCGCTGCCCCATGAGTCTCCGGTCCCATCTTCAAAAGCGACGGAGGCGGATTCGTCAGATGTGTAATTGCGGGGGCGCACCTCCGATTCGTCGCGATTTGGGAAACGCATGGGTTGAAAGCCCCCGGCTCGGAATTCCGGTGACTGCTCGTGAACGCGCTCGCAGCCTTGAGTGCGGCGCGAGCGCTCCGCTTTAGATTTGCAGCCAGTGCGCTGCGGCAAAGCAGGAGTCGCCAAGTCGCCAGCCGCACTCCAGGAAGCAAGGAAAGTTCGCCAACCCCAAGCGTAGTTCAGCGTCCCGTGCCCCAAGGACCACCACGAACCGGAGATGCGCCCGAATCGCGGCGAGTGCGCGTGGTCCAGGAGGCCGGCCTGGCGCTTTGCGGGCCAACCCTAACAATGTTTTATGGATCAGCTTCGCGGTCCCTGGCGCGCTACGAGGGAACGCGGCCCTGGAACCAGCGATTCCAAGAAATCTCGCACGTGCTCTTCGAGCAGGACCTCACAGATCACGAGCTGGTCACGACGCTGGCGCATCGAGACCTCGATGACGGTTTGGACGTCGTTGAGCCCGCGTAGTGTAACCTCCGGCAGACGGCTGCAGGCCGGCTCGATGTTGGCCGGAACGTTCAGATCCAGCAGCAGCATCGGGCGCGAAACGCGATCCGTGAGGGCCGATGCCAAGACATCGGCGGTGACCAGATACACCGGCGAACCGGTGGCCGCGACGATGATGTCGGCGGCGCTCGCGAGGGCCGGCCATTGGCTGAGCTGGGCGGCGGTGGCTCCGACCTTCAGCGCGAGGGCGACTGCGCGTTCTTCGCTGCGGTTGACGATGGTCAGTTGGCTGCAACCGTGGCGCTGCAAGCCACGCGCCACATCCTCCGCCGTTTGGCCCGCGCCAATCACCAGCGCGTGCAACGGCTCCAGGCGGCCGCAGGTTTGATGCACCAACGAGGCCGCGACGCTCGCCACACTCGATCGTCCCTGCTGGAGCAAGGTCCGCGTGCGCAGGTCCTTGTTTACCGAGAAGGCTCTTTGGAACAGCTTGTTGAGGTTGCGTCCCGTAGGAAGGTTCTTGTGGGCCATTTCGTAAGCGGACTTGACCTGGGAAACGATGCCCGTCTCCCCGATGACCATAGAATCCAGTCCGCTGGTCACGCTGAAAAGATGACGCACCACGCGTCACCCGCATGAGCGAAAGTTACGGCGGTCACTTCGGCGGATGAACAGGCCGGCTTGATCGCCAGAAATCCGCGCAACGCCGCGACTGCCTCCGCCTCGGGCAGATCTATAACCGCGTAGATCTCCGTGCGATTGCAGGTGGACAGAATCGTCACTTCAGCGAAGCCGCCGAGCGCCTTTACCGCGGTGAGGGCATTGGGCAGTTCGGACTCACTGAAGGCGAACCGGGCCCGCTCTTCGGCGGGCGCCGTTTTGTAGCTGAGTCCCACCACCACGAGGGTGGGTACGGGGAGCGGCGCGGGAGTTACCACCGCCGCCGGCACGCTCGAATTCGAATCGTTCATGGGATTGGCGAATGAGGTTGGGGGGTGGGTTTCAGCGCGCATGGATGAGGCTGCTGCGGGTTGTGGCTCGGACGGCGACGGTTTCGAACACCAGCGCGCAAACCCGGCCGTCGCCGATACCCGTGGACACGAGCACGCCCAGGTAACCCAAGCGCTTCAGCCGCTCGTCCCGTTTCACCCGGTTTACTTCGGCCCAGTAGCCGAGGGGATCGCTTCCGCTGCGGGTGTCGTACAGGCGTTGACCCGGCAGCATGGCGGCGTAGGCGTAGGCCCCAGCGAATAGCACGGTATCCGCGCCGAGGGGCGAGTCTTTCAGGTAGAAGAAGACCTTGGGTAAACCCGCGCGGTCATTTCGAGTCGCCTTGCCCCGGCCGAAACAGGCTGGATCGAGGGTTGTCAGTCCAGCCCGGAAGCTGTAATGAATTACAGCGACGGGACAATTGCCGGAGGTAAAAGGAAGCCCGGTGCCGGGAGCGGGCGCAGACGTGATGGTTTTCACGCCTGCCATTCCCGCAGGCGCCGTGGGTTGGGCGGAATTGGGTCTCGGGGCGCGACCAATCGGACCGCGCAGAATCAGGGCTTTTTATTCCATTTTTATTGCCTTGGGTGGGTTGGGACGAGATGGCTACTCTTCGAGAACCAACCCGAATCAGTACCCAGTCAGAGCATGACAAAGCCTTACAAGTCGGATTCTCCGAACCCTTCGCGTCGCCGTCCAACCGACGGCGACGCCACTCTTGAAGACGGGCACCTTCGCCTGTTGATTGATTCGTCTTCCAAGACGGTGATTACCTATCTCTTTTGGAAAACACCCGGAAGCAACGACGTCCTCACATCGGCCCCGTTGCAAGCGGCGCAATTCTCCCGAAGCACAAGTGCGCTTGCCCTTGCTTTGCTGGCAAAGCAACTAGTGCTGACTCCCCCCAAAGGTCACCTGATTTCCATCGTCCTGGAAGCGGACGGTCGACTGCATGCGACAGAGGAAGGTGAGACGTTCTTCGATTCGCTGGCCATCGGGTTCGAAAACAAAAGCATTACGACGGTCAAACTCAGCCCTCTTGCCAATCTGCTCGCGGATCTGAACACACGTAGGCTCAATCTCGATTGGTTCAGACCTAAGAAAAAAACCAAGCACAACCCGGTTGGCGTATTTACGGGCAACTCAGTGTATGGACCTAAGAAGATTTGCTTCCGCATCGAAGGCGAAGCCAAGGACGTCGAAGATCCCGACCAACTCTTGACGCTCGCCAAGGCGATCGAGAACCGCGACGAGGGTTGGATCAAGCTCTTCACCCCGGAGGCCAATCGCATCCAGCCGGAGCCCCTCGATCCGGCGGTCAAGGCGTACCTGCGGGCGGTGATCAAGGTATGCGATGTCGTTTGGTTTCCGGGGCTGCCCGTGCCCGAAGACCACCAGAATCGCCGGGAATTGCTGAAGGTTTACGCCGACCTTCACACCCGTGAGCCCAGCCCGGATCCCGATGCCGACTTGAAGGAACACGGCAAATCCGGTGGAGAACGCGTTGCGGCACTCAAGGCCGCCGAACTCCATCCGGCACTGGTGCTCTTGGGATCTCCCGGCGGCGGAAAGTCCACCTTCCTGCGTTATCTGGCGGTCAGTCTCGCGGACCACCAGGTGGACTCGCACTCCCAGGCCGGACGGAGTTTAAAGGGCAAAGGATGGCCGCAAGGCTTCCTGAATCTCGTTCCGATCTGGATCGAATTGGGGCAGTTGAAAGGCTTGCCGTCCGATCCGCTGGAGCCGTCCGATCCGCTGGAGCCGTCCGATCCGCTGGAGCCGTCCGATCCGCTGGAGCCGGCGGATCCGCTTTGGCTCTGGGATACCTTCATCGGCGGCTTACCCGACCTTAAGGACGTTCCGCTCCCCCGCCCGGACATGGCTGGACCGCTGCTTAAAGTGGTCGAATCCGGTCGCGCGCTTTTCCTATTCGATGGTCTAGATGAGATCACCAATGCCGATCAGAGCGATTACCTGAAGTCGGCCATCTCAAAGTTTGTCAAAGAGGCGTTTCCCGGCGTGACGAAGCGCGTCATCGTGACCTGCCGCGAGCGGACCTGGCACACCGGTTGGGCGATCAAGGGGTGGCCCAAGGAATCTGTCCGCACCCTGACCGGATTCAGTGAGCCGGAGCAGGCGGTGTTTCTGCTGCAATGGTTCCAGCAGGAGAAAGTTATCAACCCAGAAAGTGCCGCCGCAGAGGTCATGAAGGAGATTGGCGACCCCGTCCGCAATCGCGGTGGCCGACTCACCCGCATGGTTGAGGTTCCCCTCCTGCTTTCGATGATCGCCTGGCTTCGCTCCCGTCCGGAGAACCGCGGACAGCCGCTGCCAACCAGCCGTGCGGCGATCTATGAGCAGGCGATTCAGGCCATCTTGTGGGAATTGGACGAGAACAAGAAGGCCGACGCCTCCGGCAAGACTACGTTGCCCCAGTTGGTGGATCAGAAGAAATCCCGGGGGCTCACTCGGGAACGCTTTCTCCGGACCCTGGCCAAAGTGGCCTTTGAGGCTCAGAAAAAGAGCCCCTTCAGCGGTCGGGTGGACTTCTCCTTCGCGACGCTGCTGGACGAGTTTGCCAAACTGGCGTGCCCCAGTCAGCGCAAGGACGACCCTCGCAGTGAGGAACAAAAGTGGGCGCTTGATGTCATTTCCACTTTTCAGTGCCGGGCCGGCCTGCTGCGGGAGGAAACACCAGAGTTCCGCCGGTTCCAACATCGCAGTTTCCAGGAGTACCTGGCGGCGATCCACCTCGCGTCCCAGTCCCAGAAAGACTTCGTCGATCAGGCGTTGGCTTGGAAAAACCAGCCCATTCCTCAGCCCCCAGCTCAACTGGAGGAAGAAGAAGCGAGGAAAGCAGTAGATACGGCCCGTGAATCCCTATGGGAAGTACTGCTTCTGGCCGTAGGACATCTGGCGGTTGATAAAGAGAATCGACCCACGACCGACGTGAATCCCGGGCGAAGGAGATCCGATGCAGTTCCCCTAATCCAGGCATTGAGCTCCCCGAAGAGCCACCCCACCGACCGCGACTGGACTGACGTCTGGCTAGCGGGCGAACTGCTCGAAGAACTGAACCTGCCGCAGAATCCTGGTACTACCCGCGATCCCTTACTAACTCCAGTTACGCGCCGTCTCTTAGACCTTGTAGAAACTGGCGCGCTGACGCCCTACGAGCGAGCCGCGGCCGGGCGTTCGCTTGGCCGACTCGACGACCCGCGGCCGGGCGTCGTGCCGCGGACGATCGAAGACCTGGCGCAGACGGAGTTCTGCTATGTGCCCGGTGACCTGCCAACTGAAAGCAAGCGGCAACGTAAAGGGACGGGTAACCCGAACAAAAGCGGCTTTTGGATCAGCCGTTTCCCCATTACCGTCGCCCAATTCGGCTTGTTCGCGACGCCGAAGAAGCCGGAGAACTACGCGAACGAAAAATGGTGGGAAGCCGCCCGTGACGCCGGATTGTGGAAGGATGGCCAATTGAAGGTCACTGATTTTAAAAGCGACGATGGGCCATGGCTATCGGGACCCGACCAACTCGAACCGCGGTACAATGTCCCGAATCACCCGGTCGTCAGGGTAAACTGGTTTGAAGCAACGGCGTTTGCCGTTTGGCTTCACGAACAATTGAAAAACCTTCTCCCGAGCGGTTGCATCGTCCGTCTGCCATCGGAAATGGAATGGCAGCGGGCGGCTCAGGGAGGCGCGGTCATCCCGCCCAAGGATCGGCCAATGCGCCGATTGGTGGCGGATGGTTTGCGAGAGCCTGAGTCTCCATTGGAGGGTTGGATCCCGAATCCTGCTCCGGGCAGGGAATACCCCTGGGGTCCCGACGCTCCCGCCGAGCGGGCCAACTGGGTTCCAACAGGAATTAATGCGACCAGTGCCGTGGGATGTTTCCCCACCGGCGTCAGTCCCGTCGGCGCAGAGGAGATGGCCGGCAACGTCTGGGAGTGGTGTGGAGATTGGGCTGACGCCGATAAGAAGGATCGCGTGCTGCGGGGCGGGTCGTGGTTCACTGACATTCCCGAGCTTCTGCGCGCGGCGGGTCGCTACGGCTACGGTCCCGGTGATCGTAACTTTAATTACGGTATCCGGGTGGTGTGTGTGGGTGAGTCGCGGTAGGTTGGGCCTCGTTCTTTACCCTCTGTTCTTTGACTCTCTTTCCCTTTGTTCTTCACCGCGAAGCGGTCGAAAGAATTTTTGTTTTCGGGTGGGCCCTCCGGGCCGGCCCGGAAGGGGTTGGCGGAGGCTCACCGGCGTGCTGCGGGGCGGGTCGTGGATCAATAACAATCCCGAGAATCTGCGCGCGGCGAATCGCAACAACAACGATCCCGGTAATCGTAACAATAATTACGGTTTCCGGGTGGTGTGTGTGGGTGAGTCGCGGAAGGCGGCAACTAATGCCGGCGAGATGCCGGGTGGGAATCCCTCCTGCCCGGCCAGTGCCAAGAGGCCAGCCTAACTCCGTCAACCCCGCCCCGCGTACGCGGGGAAAAGACGCGGCGCGGGCCGTGGCCGGTAGGCGCCATTCTCTCGGGGAATGGCCAACCGAAAGTCACGGCCCGCAAGCGCCTCAGAAAACGATGCGAGAGCACGGAGGAGCGATAACGGGACTACTTTCTGGCATCTGTCCGCTGTTCTCCGTCCTCCGGCTTCCGCCCCCGGCTCTCCAACTGCCGCAGCCAGCCGCCGGTCATGCGTCCGGCTTCATCGATGCGCCCGATCACAAACACAAGCTGCTGCTGGCTGATCCAGCGCTGATCGTGAACCAGGCGCCACATCACCCGGAGCAGTTCAAGCTGGAGATTCAGCTCCTCGAGCAGCGGCCGCTTGTGCGCCGGCGACGAAAAGGTGGCCCGCGTGACCAGCAGCAGCGCGTCGAGGGTGAGGTTGTCAATCCGTTGGCCAAAGGTGTACCGATGGCTCTTGGGCAGGCTGGCGGTGCGCTGGAGCGTCCAGCCCGTCAAGTCGGTCAACGCCGTAAAGAGAGGAGGTTTGGTGTCCGGGTTCATGGTTAATCCAGTCGGGCTCCGGGGTCTTTCGCCCCGGCAGTTGCGCCAAGTCTGCACGCTCGAAGCCGTGGCGTCGTGGGACAACCTTTTCCGCGCCGCCGACCGCGCCCGGCGCGGCAAGCGCCGCCGTCCGGACGTGGAGGCCTGGTGGCAGCGGCGCGAGGGGGAACTCGGCTCGCTGCGGAACGAACTGCTCGCCGGTGCGTGGCGGCCGGGTCCGTACCGGTTGTTTACGATCCACGAGCCCAAGCGTCGGGAGATTGCCGCGGCGCCCTTCCGCGACCGCGTGGTGCATCACGCGCTGTGCAACCTGCTGGGACCGGTGCTGGAACGGCGGTTCCTCGCCCGTAGTTTTTCCTGCCAGGTCGGCAAGGGCACGACGGCGGCCCGGGAATGCTGCCGGCAACTGACGAACCGCCACCGCTATGTGCTGAAATGCGATGTGCGGAAGTTCTTTCCAAGCCTCGACCATGGCATCCTGCGCGAAAAACTGACCCGTTGGATCGCGTGTCCAGGGGCGCTGGGGCTGGTGGACCGGATTCTCGGGAGTTTTCAGACCGGCCCGGAACTGCCACCCACGTGGTTTGCCGGTGACGATCTGCTCGCCGCCGCCCGCCCGCGCGGCCTGCCGATCGGTAACCTTACTAGCCAGCTCTGGGGCAATTTTTACCTGGATGACCTCGACCATTGGGTCACCGAGGCGGAAGCCCACGGAGCCTACCTACGGTACACCGATGATTTCCTGCTGTTCGGCGATGACCCGGCCCGGCTGTGGACGTTGCGGGCGGAGATCGTGGAGCAGCTCGCCGCACTCCGCCTCCGGCTGGCGGAGCCCAAGTCACGCCTGCTCGCCACCTGCGAGGGGGTGCCGTTCTGCGGCTTCCGCTTTCTGCCGGGCCTGAAGCCGCGGGTGCTGGGGGCAACGAAGCGCCGGTTCGAACGGCGACGGCGGCGGCTGCTTCAGGATCGGCGCATCGTGGACCTGAGCGCGACGGTCTTCGCCTGGTATCAGTTCAGCCGTGAAGGCAACTCGCTGGGGCTGCGGCGAAGCTATGCAGTTCCCCGAGCCTGATCGAAGTGCCCGGGCTTCGGGGTCGAGAACAGCCCGTTTGGCGGCCTCAAGGCGATCCAGGGCTACAGCTTCGTGATGACGTTCAGCCTGCCGCGATGAGGCATCCCCGCGCCGTCGGCCGGCCTGTTTACGGAATCACCGGCTGCAACCAGGCGGCTTCGGTTTCATGGGCGAGGGAAGGATTCGCCTTGGGCTTCGACGACGTGATCTTGGCGCGGACGTAGAGTTCGTCGCCGGTCATCTCATACGTCGCCACTGGGCCTTCGACCTGCGCGAGCACCGCGCCGATGTCCGCGCCGTAACGCTCCGTGGCGCGCACCTTTTCGCGCGCGGCGTTGCGCACCGGTTCGTGGTCGGGCTGGAAGCCGCGCCGGGTGCCGATGAACTCGGTGTGGTAGGCCACGCCCGGTTCGGCCTTGATGCGCAGGGTCACGCGACGGCCTTCGCGGCGCATCTCGCTGATGCTCGACGCCGGTGGTCTCGTAGAAGTCGCTGCGTTCAAGCGCCGCGATCAGCGATTCCGTGGTGAGCTGCGGCGCGCGCACCTGCCTTTAGAGTGCCCTATCATTCAATAGTCGAAAGGCCTTCATTCGGTCCGGTAAAATCAATCACTGCGTAGATGGTGCCGCTACCGGAGGCGCTTTCAAAAGGGCCGGTTCCGCCGGTGAACAGGAAGGTTGCCGGGGCCAGGAGTTGAGCGGCATTCGCCCCCGGCTGGAGCACCCCTTCGTAGGTTCCGAACAGGCTTTCGCCCACCGAATCCGTGAAGGTGAAAGTGCCGAGGAGGGACGGCGGCACGTCCAGCAGGTTCACCGCCTGCTCGGCCAACAGCGTGGTGAAGGAGAACGGTGTGGCGGCAACCGACGGATGATCAATCTGAACGGTGACAATCGGGAGGCCGCCGCCCTCAGCCTTCGGCGTCGTTCGAATGCTTGAGGCGCGTGAGCAGACTGCGGCGCGTGGCGGCGAAAGACTCGCCGGGAGCTGGAGCGGCGGCGCGCAGGGACACGATGGAAGACATTCAAGCCGGATACGCCGTCGCGGGCGAGCTTCTAATACCTAAGGATGGAAAGATCGGTTAGATCAGCCAGACTGCCGTCGTATCCCGGCTAAATGGACTCACCTCCGACTCTACCACTCAAGCCCGCCGCTCCCTGAACTTTACTATGAAAACCCTCCGCCTCCTGTTCGTCCTCGCGCTATTCGCCGTCATGGTCACCGCCGACCACGCCGGCGACACGATCCGCTTCCGCGCCACGTTCAACGTGACGAACCTGGTGTTCCCGCATCCCACCATCCCCGCGCGGCTCGAAGTCCGCGTGGGGGGGCCGGGCGAAGCGTCGGACCTCCGGCAAGTCCACCTGCGTCACTGAGAACCAATACGCTGACCTGACCACGGGCCTGGCCGTGGCGGACTACACGATCACCGCAGCGAACGGCGACCGACTGGTCGTGCACCTGGAGGCGCAGACCGTGCCCGACGCGGCCAACCCGCAGACCATGCTCACCTTCAGCGGCACCGGCCGGTTGGCGGGCGCGGTGGGTAACCTGACCACCAGCGGTTGGTCGGAAGTGCAGAATCCACAGACCGGCGAAGGGATTGGCTACCTAGAGATTGGCGGTGACATCTCGAAGTTCGTGGCGACCCTCACGGTGACCAACCCGGACGACAGCGGACCGGGCTCGTTGCGGCAGGCGATCCTCGACGCCAACGCGACGCCCGAACTGGAAACCATCGCGTTCAATATCCCCGGCGCTCCGCCATACTCGCTCCGGCCGCCGACGGTGCTGCCCACCATCAGCGTCCCCGTGTTCCTCGACGGGACGACGCAACCGGGATTTGTGGACAAACCCGTGGTCGAATTGGATGGCTCAACTGGCACGCTGGAGACCAAGCCTGACGTGGGCCTTAGGATCACTGAGGGGAACAGCCTCGTTCGGGGACTCGTCAGCAACCGCTTCGGTTCGAATCCCTTCAGCCATGCTCAGATCCTCATTTTGGGCATGGCATAAATGTTGTGGGAGGATGTTACTTGGGATGCAATCTCTCGGGTCTGTATGACTTCTCGGAAGCGGGTGAGCGAGGGTTCCAATCCGGCATCGAGCTGCTGAACTCGAATGGCAACCGCATCGACGGCACCCGCGTCGGGACCGGAAACCTGATCTCCGGCAACGTGGGCGTCGGCGGGCGGATCGAAGGCGGGCGGAGCAATCTCGTCGCTGGAAACCTAATTGGGACCGATGCTACCGAGACCATGGGGGTGGCCAACAGGTTCTCCGGCGTGTGGCTGACTAAGGGCACCAGTCGCAACCTGGTCGGAGGCGACGATCCTGGTGCACGCAACCTCATCTCCGGAAATTCTACGGGCGTGACGATTGAAAGCAGCTCTGAAAACCGAGTGGCCGGGAATGTTATCGGACCGAACAGATCGGGGACAGCTCCGCTGGAGACCAAAACCGAGGAAGAGCAGTTCAACGGCGTGGGTATCCCTGCAGGCATCAACAATGAGATCCTCCGCAACGTCCTTTCCGCCAATTCCGGCTGCGGTGTCACCATATACGGCGGATCCAGGAATCTCGTCTCCGAGAACTGGGTGGGGGTGGATGTCTCCGGGACGAACGCGTTGGGCAACGGACTCTCCGGCGTTTGCCTAGGACCCGAGGCGGACCGCGGTGAGAAGGCCACCGCCAACGGGATCTCCAACAACGTCCTTGGAGCCAATGGACCTGACGGGATCCTCCTGAGTTATAGCGGCTCGCGCCAAAACACCGTGGTCGGCAACTTCATCAGTACCGACCGCAGCGGCACGGTGAATCTTGGCCATGCGCGATACGGGGTCGCCCTGCTCCAAGGCGCTTCGCAGAACGTGATCGGGGAGGTGGCGGCGGGTGGGGGGAAACGTCATCGCCTTCAACACGCTGGGTGGCGTGCTGGTGGGCACCAGCACCAGCACGCGCAACCGCATCCGGGGCAACGCGATTTTCGGGAACCCCGCCCTCGGCAGCGAGCTCGCGGCTAACGCCTTGGCACCCGACGGGGTTACCCTGAACGATGCGGGGGATGTGGACACGGGGCCCAACGGGAGACAGAACTTTCCCGTGCTGGCTATCGCCGAATCCAGCGGCGACCGGCTGGCGCTCCGCGGTGCGCTGAACTCGAACCCCGACACCGCCACCGACCTCGATTTCTATGCCAGTGCGACCTGCGACCCCTCCGGTCACGGCGAAGGCGAGCGCTACCTCGGTTCGGCCAGCGTCACCACGGATGCCAACGGCGATGCGGCCTTCGATGTGACACTGAACCCGCCGGCCGTTCCTGGCCACGTCATCACCGCTACCGCCACCAGTACGGAACTGGGCAACACCTCCGAATTCTCCGCCTGCCTGGCGGTGACGCCGGGCCGGCCCTCGCTCGCCGGAGCGCTCGAACCCGCCACGGGCGATTTCATCCTGAATTGGGAGACCTCTGACGCGGCCTGGACGGCGGAGGAAATTCCGAAGCTCGAAGATTTGACGGGATGGAAACCGGCGGCTGGCATTCTCTCCGTCACCGGTGCTCAACACACGGTGCGGATCGCATCGCCCACGGGTGCGCGCTTCTTCCGCCTGCGGAAGCCGTGAGTGGACCAATGGCTCGTAGCCGCGGACGTGAGTCCGTGGCCGGGCACTGCTGGCTCACCCCCTGGTGCGGGAAAAACTGGAGGAACAAAGTGGTGGGCGGACGACTGTCGCGGCTATTGGTGAGCGGGACCGCGTTCTCGGACCGCCTTCGCGTCTGCGGACTTCCGAAGAACGCTCGAAGACCTCAGGGCGGCCATTCGGGTGCGATCCATTGACCTCGTGACGGGCCGTCTGAGTCTGTGGAGTGGGCCGGCGCAATTCGCTCCGGCACGACCTCCGCCGGCGAAGCCCATAGGGGTTGCGAACTCCGAAAAATTCCTGCTCCCAGCAAAAAAAGATCAGCCACGCGGTCAGACAAATCTCGCTACTTCGGGGTCTATCCGGTGAATGAAGCGCGGGGGACGGCGTGTCGAAAACCCTGTTGACCTGAACCCGCCAGGCACTCTCTCAGTATCAGGTACCGCCTCGCCCTGCGGCCCGCTGCCCGGCAGAAACTCGGTTAGATGCCCGGCCCGCCCCCTTATCCTTATTGGGTAAACCCGACTTCAGACCTCCAACCAAACGAAACGACCCACCCATGACCACAAAAATCACGCCGACAATGACCTCCTACCTGAAGGCGACGGCTGGGCGTTTCAACGCCTGAAACTACGGCCCGCTGCCCGGAAGAAACTTGGTTAGATGCCCGGCCCGGCCGGCGTATCCTTACCGTGAACTCGTTGTTTCGCCGCCTCGCCGCCCTGCTTTTCCTGACTTTCCTCGCGATCTCCGCCGCCCGGACCGGCGACACGGTCCCGTTCCGGGCTGGGTTCAACGTGACCCACCTTGTGTTCCCGCATCCCACGATCCCGGACCGGCTTGAGGTCCGGGTTGCAGGACCAGATGAGGCGTCCGATCTGGGCGGATCTACCTGCGTGACCACGAACCCATGCGCGGACTTGACCATCGGGCTGGCCGTGGCGGACTGCACGATCACTGCCGCCAACGGCGACCAATTCGTCGTGCATCGGGAAGCGCAGACGGTCCCGAACCCGGCGACCCCGTCTCCGGGCGAAGCGTAAAAGCCAACTTCCTGTCAGAAACGTGACCGAAAAGCATCCTCCGGACCATCCATCGACCATGAAACTTCTGTACGGCAACCCGCTCACTTTCCCGCGTGGATTCCCCCTTCCCGCGTGGATTCTCGTCTGGGGCACGACCCTCGCCCTGGCGTTCAAAGTCGGCGCGCAGCCCTCACTGGAAGCCCCGTTCACGAGGATAACTTCCGGACCGATCGCAACCGATGCCGTTTCGTCGCTTTCCGCGGCCTGGGGCGACCCCGACCATGATGGCTGGCTCGATTTGTTCGTCGGCAATCAGTGGACTCCCCCGACCACGAACTTCCTGTATCGAAACAACCGCGACGGAACATTTTCCCGACTGGATAGCCACGGGGAATTCACCGATCCCGCGGAAAGTTCCCATGCTTCCGCCTGGATGGATTACGACAATGACGGTTGGCAGGATCTGTTCGTCGTCAATCCATTATCTTCCACCGGCAACTATCTTTACCGCAATACTGGTGACGGCGGGTTTGCTCGAATGTCCGCGGCGCAGGTCGGACCGATTGCTTCCGATCATGGGAGGCCAATCCCTCCACCAGGACGCTCTTGAAGCGTCCTTTCCGCAGCGTGCCCTTGCGACCTTTCCTGCGGTTGTACCACTCAGCAAAGCGTTGCTTGAGCCGTTTCATGAACTCGCTCAAGTCCCACATCCCTCCGCACTGCCGGGCCACGTCGGCCCGTTCACCTTCCCCGTCTTGGGCCTGGCAAAAGACTTCGATCTCTCGCCGTGCCTTGGCCGGTATCAAGCAAATGATAATCGGGCAATTGAGGAAAGCTATGTTGCTGGCAATCTGAAGTTGTCACCTCAACGGGTTCCACACTTTCGCGAAGCCGAAGCCCTGGAAATCTTTTACGTTTACGGTGGCAAAACAAGTGACGCCTTGTTCGACGAGGGCGAGGGCGCAGCGCCAGTCATAGGCGCGACGGCGGGCGAACTCGCGCTGCCGGAGTCGAGGCCAGAGCGCGTCATGAAAAGCTCGACTGTCGCGCGGGAATCCAATGACCTGCCAGCACGGATGCCGTCGGAAGGCTTCGCAGACGTCCGCAGCGGCGGAGGGGGACAGCGGCTTGGTGAGGACGACGGGGTTGCGGAGGAGGCCGTAGAGTTCGAGCAGGACGAATTCGGAGATGGCAATATCCTTACGGTCGTGGAGGGACCGGACGAATGCGGCAGCGGCTTGGTGGCTGGGGTTGCCCGTTTCGACGGCGGGGAGGAGGATGTTGGTGTCGATGGAGGTCATGACAGGCTGCGAGTGGATTCGTCCTGGGCGGCCACGCCGCGGAGTTGATCCAGCGGGATCTTCAATCCGCCGCCATCCACCCGCGGAAGTTCCCAGCGACGTTGCGGCATAGGCTTAGAAGGATGCCGGGCGATGAATAGTTCGATGCCGCGCCGAGCAACTTCGGCCAGGGAAAGCTCGCGCTCGGCGGCGAACGCTTTGGCCTGCTGGTACAGTTCGTCTGGCAATTGGATTTGCGTGCGTGTCATGATGTTGATTTTACAGCACCCGCTATATGCCGTCAATTAGCCATCGCCCGTCGTTGAGGCCCCCGCCACTGAAGATGGCGTGTTCGACGAGCCCGACGGTGTGACCGTCAACTACCTGCCGGCTACCACCGGCTGGGGTGAGGCGTGCGCCGGTGGTCCGACCGCAGTAGGGTCCGCTCCACTGATCCTGAGGAGCGGCTCGGGTTTTGGCGCGGGTGCCGACGGCTTCGGCTTTCTCATGTCCTGGGCCACAGACTCTGCCGTCGTGGTCGAAGCCAGCCCGGCCCTGGCCTTGCCCAACTGGGCTCCGGTGAGTACCAACACCCTCAACGGCGGCACGTCCCAGTTCACCGATCCGCAGTGGACCCACCATCCCGCCCGCCTCTACCGCGTCGTCTCGCCATGAAATGCGGGAGATTCAGAAAATTGAGTGAGGGGGACGTGACCGGCACCTCCGCCTTGGGCAACCGGATTGCGAGCGTCTGCGTGGGACCCGATTTAGCCGTACTTGTAGGTCCGCAGAAACGCCTGCACCTCGCCATGGTCCCCGATCCAGAAGACCTCTACGCCGGTGTCTCGATCCTTGAACAAGAGCCGGAGCCCAAGCCTCACCCGGCATTCAAAAAGGTGCGGGCGCAGTTTTCGAACTCCCAAACCGGAATGCGCGTGCGGATGACCGAAGGCTTCGAGCAGTTGGCGGAGCGATTCCCACGCGGCTTTCCGCTGCGGCAGTGGCAGGGCCAGCAACTGCTGCAACAGCTCGGGCCGGATGACGAGCGGCTTGTTCAAAGTCCAAGTCGAGTCTTAAGGTCATCGGGAGTCAGCACGATGAGCTTGCCCTGCTTTTTCAGCCGAGCGTAGTCGGCATCCAGTCGGGCCTCGAAACGGTCGAGATCCTCCGGGGACACCGCGTATTCGCGCCAGGCATAGTCAGTCGATTCGACCTCGACTTTTCGGAGCGCGATCACGTCGGCACCGTTGATGATGCCGATGTCCTCGCCGTTGGCGGCGGCGGTGAGCCATTTTGTAAGGTTCTTCTTCGCGTCCGTGATCGTCAGCGTCGTCATATGGACTCCCTATCGGCTGCAAATGGACTGTGTGCAAGCCGGTAGTTTGTTCAGGCGTCTGGCTTTGTTGTTCCTCAGTCGAAGATCCACAGGGGATATTCTCCTTCGTCACGCCCCGCCATCCGGCCTTTTCTGCAACAACAGCGCCCCGCGTAGTTTTCAAACAGGCTCTCGGGTCGCGGTCGGATGGCAGGTGTCCACGGACTGGAGGCGTGAATGGATTGGGGGAGCGCGAAGCTCATTTCTCCCGCGCGGCGGGGTATCACGGTTGCGGCTATGGGAGCGCCCCCTGCGTTTCCGCCAGGGTCGGTGCCGACCAGACGCGCCAGGTGTTGTCCACGCTGCCGTTGACGAGGTGGCGGCCGTCGCGGCTGAACTCCAGCGTGGTGACCATGCTGGTGAGTCCACGCAGGGCGGCCAATTCACGGCGGGTCCGGGTGGGCAACGACAATTATTCGTGTACTTCAGCGACAATTGGAAATGCCCACTCGGGACTCCCCCGATCGGGTACCGGAGAAGGGCAACGCCGCCCCGGGTGGTGGAGCGTAGGAGGGCG
>Ga0105044_10003440_pt1 | contig 21747 bp, 21 predicted proteins | sample MAT01_FD_78092 | JGI IMG/M metagenome (GOLD analysis project Ga0105044, IMG submission 78092) | Freshwater microbial communities from Lake Fryxell liftoff mats and glacier meltwater in Antarctica - MAT-01 | ecosystem: Environmental > Aquatic > Freshwater > Ice > Liftoff microbial mat | place...
CGCGGCACTGTAGCCGGGGCGGAACGGGAATTTCCAGTCCGGCATCGCGGGGTCTTTGAGCCACTGGTGCGTGCCGGTGTAGACGGCCAGTTCGGTGCCGGCCGAGACGGCGGAGAACTCGCATTCGACGAGAATCTGGTTCGCGGCCGGGGCGGGGATCTCGACATCGCGGATCTCGACCTTGAACGGTTCGATGAGTTGCGCCTGGCGGATTTTCATGGGAGGATGGTTTCCTGGGAACAGGTGACAAGCTTGCTGACTCCGTTGTATGAATCTCCCGACGTCATTCATGGTTGACTCTGCCCGCGCGCTGTCGGATAGTACCCTCTGCGGCGAAACTCTCAAGGGGTGTTGACGTGCCCCCCCCCGCTCGAATGGAGATGCATCATGAAGCGACTGATTGCGGCGGCGCTGGCCGTCTTCTTCACTGCGGCGGCGCATGCGGACGACGCCGTGTCGATCACCGCGAACAAGGAAGCGATCGAGTTCAAGGTCGGAAATGACCTGGTTACGCGCTACCATGTCGCGCCGGGCGTCGCCAAGCCGTACTTCTGGCCGGTGAACGCCCCCGGCAATATCCCGGTCACGCGGGCGTGGCCGATGGAGAAGGGGGCACCGAAAGAGACGACCGATCATGTGCATCAGAAGTCAATCTGGTTCTGCCACGGCGACATCATCCCCGAAGGGCTGGAGATTCCGCAGAAGATCAAAGGGGTGAAAGGCGTCGACTTCTGGTCCGAGAACGTCGGCCATGGTGTCATCGCCTGCACCGAAGTGGGTGTCCCGAGCGTGAAGGGCAACCAGGGCAGCGTGACGACCCGCAACGAATGGCGCACGGCCGATGGCAAGAAGATCCTTGATGAAACCCGCGTGATCGGCATCAAGGCCCTGCCGAGCGGCGCCCGGTTGCTGACGCTCGACATCGACCTGGAAGCCAAGGACCACCCGTTGACCTTCGGCGACACCAAGGAAGGATCGATGGGCATTCGCGTGAATGACGAGATCATGACGAAGAACGGCGGCCACTTCACCAATGCCGAGGGCAAGGTGGATGAGAAGGAGATCTGGGGTCAGCCGTCCCCCTGGTGCGATTACGTCGGCGCCATCGGCGGCAAGACGGCCGGGATCGCGCTGTTCGACGACCCGGACAACAAGCCCGGCGCGGTCTGGCATGCCCGCGGCTACGGGCTGATGGCGGCAAACCCGTTCGGGCGCGACGGTTCATTCCCCAGCCAGAAGGGAAAGACCGATCTGTTCAAGCTGGCCAAGGGCGAGCACCTGAAGCTGCGCTACGGCATCCTGATCCATGCGGGTGATACGAAGGAAGCGAAAGTGGCTGACGAGTACGCGGCGTTCAAGAAGTAGTCGGGCGTCAGGCGGACCGTTGGTCCGCCAGCTCAACGTGTTGATGATTCATCTTTGGGAGTTCTTCATTCATGGCCTCCACCTCGGGGTTGAAGTTCCGTCTGTCCGTGATGATGTTTCTGGAACTGTTCATCTGGGGCGCGTGGCTGCCGCTCATCTTCGCGTACTTGCCGGGCATGGGTTTCACGAAGCTCGAAACCGCCTGGATTCTCGGCATGTTCAACCTGGCGGCACTGGTGGCGCTGTTCTTCAGCACGCAGTTCGCGGACCGCAACTTCGCGGCCGAGAAGTTCATGTCGTTCAGTCATCTGGTCGGCGGCATCGCCATCCTGGGGCTGGCGTTTATCGAGAAGCCGGTCGATGGCCCCGCGCCGTTCTGGCCATTCCTGATCCTGATGGGCATCCATTCGCTCTTTTACGTACCGACCATCTCGATCGCCAACTCGATCGCGTTCGCGAACATCAAGGACCCTCAGCGCGACTACGGCCTGCTGCGCATGTGGGGCACGATCGGCTGGATCGCTGCTGCCTGGCCGTTTGTGTTCATCCTCGTCGACTGGAGCAAGGTGCCGTCGATCGGTGAGGTCGGCTTCGTCAACTGGTTCACCACGGCCATGGGCTCGGGCAAGACGGGCGACGCGCTACTGAGTGCGACCAGATATACGTTCGTGGTTTCGGGCATTGCGTCGCTGGCGCTCGCGGCGTTCAGCCTGCTGCTGCCGCACACGCCGCCCCGCCCGGCCGCGGCCGGCGGTGAGAAACTGGCATGGCTGGAAGCGGTCAAACTGCTGCGCAAGCCGTTCGTGATGGTGCTGTTCCTGGTGACGTTCCTCGATGCCGGCATTCACCAGATGTACTTCTACTTCTCGGATACTTACTTGCGCACGGGCGTCGGCATCTCCAGCAATTGGGTGATGCCGATCATGAGCATCGGCCAGGTGGCCGAGATCGCGACCATGGCGTTCCTCGGGTATGTGCTGAAGCGGCTCGGCTGGCGCATCACGATGCTGATCGGCATCCTGGGGCATGCGGTGCGGTTCGCCGTGTTCGCTTACTTCCCGGAGCCGGCGCCGGCAATTCTCGTCAACGTTCTTCACGGAATCTGCTACGCATTCTTCTTCGCCACCGTGTACATCTTCATTGACGAGTTCTTCCCGAAGGACGCCCGCTCGAGCGCGCAGGGCCTGTTCAATTTCCTGATCCTGGGGGCCGGGCCATTCCTGAGCAACTTCCTCAGCGGCTATCTCGGCGAGAAGTTCGTGATCGACGGAAAGCCCGACTTCAAGCAGATCTTCATGGTCCCGTGCGGCATCGCGCTGGGAGCGGCACTGCTGCTGCTCTTGTTCTTCCATCCGCCGCGCGTGACGACGAAGAACACGGTGGCTGCGGGGCCGATACTGGAATAGGTCGGAGATTGATTCGCCATGGAGTCGCCGATCAACTGGCATCGCATGTTCGGGCTTCTACTGATGGATTTCTTCACCGGCTCGCCGTTCGTCGTCGAGATGGAGAAGGACCTGTCACTGAAGAAGCAGCTGCTCGATGTCGTAGTGCTTCGCCGAACACCGGGACCGTTCCATGGCCAGCTTCCCGATGGTTTCGACAATCTGGTCACGCACAACCTGATCACCTTTAAATCCCATCATGAAGTGCTCGACGATTGGACGTTGAAGGAACTAACCGGGCACTACGTGAACTACCGCAAGCAGGTCAGCCCATCGTTCGACGATCTGCTGCCGGAGAGCAAGTTCGGCATGTACGCCGTCTGCGCCAGGTATCCGCGCCGCTTGGCAAGGAGCAGCGGCTGGCGGAACGTCGGCGATGGAGTGGCGGACTACACGCGCGGAACCGACATCATCCGGGTTATCGTGCTGGCGAAGCTGCCAGAGGTACACCGGAATGCCTTGCTTCATCTCTTGAGTGCGATGCCGAATAGGGTAAAATTCGGTGCAAGCCATTTCGAGAAGCATTCGAACGAAACAAGTACGCTGGTTGGTCGGGTTTACACAGGCTATTTCCGGGAGGGTTGGGACATGCCGTACACGATGGAAGACTTCAAGCGAGAGATTCGCCAGGAAGTTCTTGCCGAACTGACGCCGGAGGAACGACTGGAAGGGATGAGCCCGCAGGAAAGGGTTGCGGGGATGAGCCCGCGGGAAATAGCTGCAGGGATTGACGTGGCGGGTTTTCTTCAGAGCCTCCCACCTGAAGAAATTGAGCGATGTCTCAAGCAACGTCGAACAAGACGCAAGCAGAAGTAATCTTTTTCACTTAACCACTTCGGAGCAATCATGCGTCAGCGTTCCATCATCTCCGCAATCATCATGCTGTTGGGCGTCGCCGGCATGTTCATGCTGCTCGAAGCGGGCCCCGCCGCGGAGAAAGACACGCCGCTGCACGAACAGCGTGTGCTGCCGGGCATCACGCTCGATGGCACGGTACAACTGCCGAACACCTGGTAATTGCGGCCTGCGGGCAGGGCGATGGAAGTCGGCAACTTCCCGGTGAACATCGCCATGCACCCGAGCGGGCAGTACATCGCGGTGCTTCATGCCGGCATGCGCGAGCATGAGATTCTGGTCGTCGCACTCGAGAAGGCCCGCAATCGCGTGGTAAGCCGCAAGGTAGTGGATGAGACGTTCTACGGCATCTGTTTCTCGCCCGACGGGCGGAAGCTGTATGCCAGCGGCGGCGAGTACGAAGTCGTTCACGAGTTCGACTTCAACCGCGGCGATCTGTTCAACGGCAAAACGATCGCCATCCCCGCGACCGGGGGTGACAAGCGCCTGATCGGCGGACTGGCGATCGACAAGGACGGCCGTGATCTGTTCGCACTGGCCACCTGGGGCGATGTGCTGGTGCGCATTCCCGTCGACAATCCCGATAACAAAGTGACGATCCCGCTGGGCCGAACCGTCGTCGACGCGAAGAACGCCGACAAGCCGAAAGGCGAGCCGCCCAGCCCGGACGACGGCCGCAAGAAGGATGAAGACAAGAAGGCTGTCGCGAAAGTCAAAGACCCCGACCCGGTTCACCCCTATGCCGTCCTTCCAGATTCGAAAGGCAAACGCGTCTTCGTGAGTCTGTGGGCCGGCGAAGCAATCGCTGTTGTTGATCTCGGAGAGAACCGCGTGACTGCCCTTTGGGCCACGGCCCAGCATCCCACTGAGATGATTCTAACCCCCGATGGCAAGTCACTGTTGGTGGCCTGTGCGAACTCGACACTGGTGACGGTGCTGAACACCGCCGACGGCAAAACCATGCAGACGATCAACTGTGCCCTGTACCCGCAGGCTCCCAGCGGCAACACGCCCAACAGCCTGACGCTGACGCCTGACGGGCAGATTCTTTTCGTCGCCAATGCCGATGCGAGCAACCTGGCCGTGTTCAATATCAGTGATCCGGAAAAGGCGGTGCCGCTCGGCTTCATCCCGACCGGCTGGTACCCGACCTGCGTGCGCTACCATGCGGATTCAAAGCGGATCATCGTCGCCAACGGGAAAGGGATGTACTCAAAATCCAACCGCAACGGCCCCAACCCCTATGCGGGGCGCGCGACCAATGTGACCGAGTACATCGGCTCGCTGTTCACCGGCACGCTGAGCTTCATCGACATGCCCACGCCGGACAAGATGGCCGACTATTCGAAGCAAGCCTACGCCTGCAGCCCGCTGAAGAAAGACGCAAGCGTGCTGAACGAAGGCGTCGAGGTCGATAACCCGATCCCGAAGAAAGTCGGCGACCCGTCACCCATCAAGTACGTGATCTACGTCATCAAGGAGAACCGCACCTACGATCAGGTCTACGGCGATCTGCCGCAGGGCAACGGCGACCCGCGGCTGTGCCTGTTTCCCGAGGCGATCACGCCGAACCATCACAAACTCGCGAAAGAGTTTGTGCTTCTCGACAACACGTATGTCGAAGGCGAAGTCTCGGCCGACGGGCACGAATGGTCGATGGGGGCGTACGCGACCGACTTTACCGAGAAGGCCTGGCCGCTCAGCTACCGGGGCGGCAAGCGGATCGGCTATCCCTCGGAAGGGGAGTACGACTACATCGAACGGCCGGCGGGCGGCTACCTCTGGGATCGCGCGGCCGAGGCGAAGGTCAGCTATCGCAGCTACGGCGAGTGGACGGCTACCGGCGAGAAGAAGCCCGACGGTACTTATGAGCCGGATCGGCCGCGAGTCAAGGCGCTCGAAGGCGAACACTTCGACCCGGGCTTCCACGGTTACGATCTGGAGTACCTCGACGTCAAACGGGCAGAGCGGTTTGTCAGCGAGGTGAAGCGATTCGAAAAGGAAGGCGACATGCCGCGCCTGCAGATCGTGCGATTGCCCAACGATCACACGTCGGGCACCCGGCTTGGCACGCCGACGCCGACGGCGATGGTCGCGGACAATGATCTGGCGCTCGGCATGCTGGTCGAAGGCGTGAGCAAGTCGAAGTTCTGGAAAGAAACGGCCATCTTCGTCATCGAGGACGATGCCCAGAACGGGCCTGACCATGTCGATGCCCATCGTGTAGTGTCGCTGGTGATTTCACCTTACACGAAGCGCAAGTTCGTCGATTCGACGATGTACTCGACATCGAGTTTGCTGCGGACGATGGAGCTGATTCTGGGACTGAAGCCGATGAGCCAGTTCGATGCCGCGGCCCGGCCGATGTACAACTCTTTCACCGGCAAGCCGGACTTCACCGGGTACACGCATGAGGTGCCGAAGACCGATCGTGAAGCGAAGAACCTGGCGGGTGCCTGGGGACAGGAATGGTCTGAACTCGCGAACTTCGATACCGAGGATGCGGCCGATGATCTGCGATTCAATGAAGTGATCTGGAAAGCGGTGAAGGGAGCGAATTCACGAACACCGGCCCCGGTACGGGCGGCATTCTTCCGGCCGCGTGGGGAAGATGATGATGACGAATGAGTTATCGTCTGCGGCTTACGCGTCCCGCGTGTGACTCTGACCTCAGAATCGCACGCGGGACGCGTAAGCCGCGAAAAGGCAATTACGTCACGACGGCGAGGATGTCTTCCTCGGTCATGATCAGGTATTCCTTGCCGTCGACGGTGACTTCGCTGCCGGCATAGGACGTGAAGAGGACTTTGTCGCCCTTCTTGACCTGGAAGGCAGCCCGCTTGCCATTCTCGAGGACTTTGCCTTCGCCGAGTTCAAGGACCTTGCCCTGCTTCGGCTTCTCTTTGGCCGTATCGGGCAGCACGATGCCGCCGGCGGTCTTCTCTTCGGCCTCGACGCGTTCGACCAGAATCTTGTCGTTCAGCGGGATGACTTTCATCGTTGCCTTTCTCCTTCAATCTGCAGAGTGGGAGTGCGTGTCTTCACAGTGACCGTATACGCGGATGAGTGCCCTGACAACTGTACTGAGCACAATGTTCTTGTTCACCGGCTTGGGGATCACGCTGTAAACATGGGCGTTGAATGCCTGTCGGATCACTTCAATTGTCGCATCGGCGGTGATCAGGATGGCGGGCAGCACTGCGTTGACCTGGCGTACCAGCTGCAGTGTCTCAAGCCCCGTCAGCCCCGGCATGTACATGTCGAGCAGAGCCAGATGCACTGGCTCGGATTGAACGATCTCGAGCGCCTCTTCGCCGCACTGAGCGACGCGCGGACGAAACCCCCTCGACTCGACGATCTCGGCAAGCGCGTTGCGCACACCCCGATCGTCGTCGGTGATCAAGATCGAATACGGGGAATTCAACTCGGTCATGCTGTTCACCTCAACCGCCCGGGATGCGGAATCATCCACATCACCGCGACAGGTCGGCGTATTCCACACGGAACCGCTGAGATACTCTGCAGCAAACCGCGTACCGCGGCCCGCCGCTCGACACTCGCTCAGCGCAACTTCCGCATTGTCATCAGGATACGTAACGTCACTATCTTGACGAGTTGCCAGGCACAATGCAAGACCAGCATGAAGTGACTGTCAGGATGGCAGAACGGGAAATGCGGAATGCGGAATGCGGAATGCGGAATGCGGAACGAGAAGTACTTACTTCAGTTCTTTCATTCCGCATTCCACAGTCAGAACGCGATGTCCCTGTTCCGTCATTCTGCGCTCTGAATTCCGCATTCCGAATTCCGCATTCCGCATTGGGATCTGGATTCACTTCTTCTTGAACACCACTTCCGGGTCAAAGTCCGCGTCGGTGAGACGCAGTTTGGTGGTCATGCGGTCGAAGCAGTAGTACTCGACCTCCTGGCCGGCGTGGTCATGGGTGATCACCAGAACCGGCAGATGGACGCTGGGTGAATCGGGGGCGGTGTCGAAGAAGATCACGCGCTTGCCGCCCTGAGGCAGCAGTTCCTCGGCCCCGGGCGGGATCGTTTCCTCGATGGCGTTCATCCTGGTGACGTACTCGGGCCGGGTGACCATGCCCAGGTGGCGCAGGCGCTGCCGCTGGTTCGGCTGGCGGGTGATGATGTCGAGCGTACTGCCGATCTGGCGGATGGCATCGTTCAGACCTGCTTCGCGGATGTCGTGGCGCGACTTGCCGCGCACCATCCGACTGTCCGGCGCGAAGGCCATCCGCAAGGGAGGCAGCGGGGCACTGTCCTGCCGGGTCGGCTGAATGTGCATCTTGCCGCCGTACTGGCCCTGGACGTAGACGACTTCGCGGCCCTGGCCTTCGGTGCCGATCCATTTCAGCCGCACGCTGTACGGTTCCTTGCGGAACATGAAGTGAATCACTTCCTGCGGTGTCGTCTTGCCGTTGATCGACTCCCGCCGGGTCAGTCGGGCATCGAACGCATCGATCTTCGACCAGGCGGTCACGGCATTCAGGTGCTGCTGCCGCATCGATTCGAGGGCAGTGTCGCCGGCACGAGCATCGGGAATCGCGGTCTCGGTTGCACCGATTGTCTGCACGTTGTCGGCGGTTGGCCCGGCCTTCGCCAGTTCGAGCCCTGTCGCCGGCTCTTTGCGAGGGGGCAACGCCATGTCGGAGGCACTGGGCGGTTTGGGAATCATCGATTGCTTATCGTCGAGCGGGTCGGGCAGACGCGCGGGCGACAGCGGCCGATCGGGAATCGCCAGCGGCTTGGGCGGTACCGCGGGGGTACCCCGGCCGACGACGGGTGGAGGCGGCGGGTTCGGCTGCCGTTTGCCTGAACCGTGACAGCCGGCCGCGATCAATATGCATAGCGCCCAGAGGCGCGTTGAGGTCAGCTTCATTTCCGCATCCATGCGGGGAGGGGCGGCGACGACCCACTACGGGTCGTCGGCATGTGGGGCGGGACAATAGTGTCCCGCACGCATTTCCGCAAGAGCGATCTGCTGGGGGATCAGCGTGAGTCAGGGGAAATGTGTCGTCCGGATCGATCTGGCGAAAGTGGGCTTGCAAACGGCAGCAGTGACTTTGTAGACTTTTCAAACTTGTCCATTCATCACCCCAGACAGGAGGTCAGGGGCATGCAGGCAGTAATTCTCTGTGGCGGTTTCGGCACGCGCATTCGTGACGTGGCCGACGATATTCCCAAACCGATGATCCCGATCGGCGAAATGCCGATTCTCTGGCACATCATGAAGGGCTACGCGCGGTTCGGCGTTCGCGATTTCGTGCTTTGCCTCGGCCAGCGCAGTTTCACGATTAAACGCTGGTTCAGGGACTATCACATGGCGAAATCGGATTACACGATCGATCTGTCCCGCCCCGATGAAGCCCAGTACCACGGCGATGAAGACATCGAAGACTGGCGAATCACTTTTGCGGAGACAGGCCTGAATTCGATGACCGGGGCCCGTGTCAAGCGAATCGAACAGTATATCGCCGGCGACACGTTCATGGTCACCTACGGTGATGGCGTCGCGGATGTCGACATCAACGACCTGCTCAAGTTTCACCATTCACACGGCAGGCTGGCGACCCTCACGTCGGTCCGTCAGCCGGGCCGGTTCGGCGAACTCGATCTCGTTGGTGACCGCGTGGCCGACTTCTCCGAGAAGCCGCTGGTCGCATCGGGCTGGATCAACGGCGGCTTCTTTGTCTTCGATCGCGCGGTGTTCGATCGGCTCGACAGTTCGCCGGGACTGATCCTCGAGCGCGAACCGCTGAAGCAACTGGCGGCCGACGGGGAACTGATGGCCTACCGGCACGACGGCTTCTGGCACCCGATGGACAGCAGCCGGGACTACAAACATCTGAACGACCTGTACGATAACTGCGATGCACCATGGATGACCTGGGATGCGCAGCTGCAGCCGGAACGACAGGCTGCCTGATTCAAGGATGATCGCAAGGAGCGGTGTTCACGGATGAATGATTTCTGGCAGGATCGACGCGTACTCGTCACCGGTTGTACCGGCCTGGTCGGCGCGTGGACTGTGCGTGCCCTCCTCGAAGGCGGGGCGCATGTGGTCGGCCTGGTGCGCGATCAGGTAGCCGGGTCGGAACTGACCCGCGGCGGCTTGTTCGATCGCATTGATGTGGTTCATGGTCCGCTCGAAGATGAACGCCTGCTGGAACGCGCGTTCAACGAGTACGAAATCCGGACAGTCTTCCATCTCGCCGCCCAGACCATCGTCGGCACGGCTCTGCGCAGCCCGCTCTCGACCTTCGAAAGCAATATCAAGGGAACCTGGTGCCTGCTTGAAGCGGCGCGGCGCTGCCCGAAACCACCCGATGTCGTCGTGGCATCTTCGGACAAAGCCTACGGCGACCAGAAGCAACTGCCCTACACCGAAGATGCTCCGCTGCTGGGCCGGCACCCCTATGACGTCAGCAAAGCCTGCAGCGACATGCTGGCGGCCACCTACGCAGCCACTTATAAGCTGCCGGTGTGCGTGACTCGCTGCGGCAACTTCTACGGTGGCGGTGACCTCAACTGGAACCGCCTGATCCCCGGCACCATCCGTTCCATCATCCGCGGGCAACGCCCGGTCTTGCGGTCCGACGGCACCCTGATCCGCGACTACTTCTACGTGAAAGACGGAGCCCGCGCCTACCTGCACCTGGCGGAACAACTGAGCCGTCGGCCGGAACTGGCGGGCGAGGCGTTCAACTTCTCGAACGAGTTGCAGATCACTGCGCTGGAGATGACCGAACGGTTATTGCAGTTGATGGGCTCGCCCCTGCGGCCGGACATCCGCAACGAGGCGAGGCACGAAATCCCGCACCAGTACCTGTCGGCTGCGAAAGCCCGGACGATGCTCGGCTGGTCGCCGAGCTGGTCGCTGGATGGCGCACTGGTGGAGACGGTGGCCTGGTATGGCGAGTTTCTGAAAGCGAATACGATTCACCTAATTGCAGCATGAGGTGACAACAAAGATGCCGGAACGTGTACTGATCACAGGTGGCAGCGGTTTTGTCGGGGCGTGCCTTGCACGCGACCTGATCGCGGCCGGGCACAACGTGCACCTGATTCTGCGCCCTGAGGCGAAGCATTGGCGACTGCAGGACCTGGAAGGCCGTTACACTCCGCACTGGGCCGACCTGCGCGACGCGGAGTTGGTCCGCAAAGCGGTCGCCGCGGCCCGGCCGGACGCGATTTATCACCTGGCTGCGCACGGGGCCTACCCGTCGCAGAAAGGCCGGGTCGAAATCTTCGAGACCAACCAGCAGGGGACGACGAACCTTCTGGAATCAGCCCGGCAGCGCGACTACCGGGCGTTCGTCTATACCGGAAGTTCATCGGAATACGGCCACAAGAAAGGGCCGATGCATGAACGTGACGTTCTGGAACCGCGGACTGACTACGCCATCAGCAAGGCGGCAGCATCGCACTTGTGCCTGGCGGAAGCGATGACCGGCCGATCGGTGAACGCGGTGCGGATCTTCGCAGCGTATGGGCCATGGGAAGAGCCAAGCCGGCTGGTGCCGTATGTGATGGGCTGCTGCCAACGCGGTGAAAATCCGCGAGTGACGTCCGGTTCCCAGCCGCGGGATTTCATCGCCGTGCAGGATGTCGTTGACCTGCTGCAGGTCGCCGCCCGCGACCCCTCGCTGAAAGGCCGGGTGCTGCATGCCGGCACCGGCGTGCAGTCGCGAGTGAAGGACATGATTGAAGCCATCATCGCCGTGGTGGGCAACCCGGTAAGAGCTCAATACGGCACGGCGAAATTGCATCAGGAAGAGCCGGAAACGTGGGTCGCCAGCATTGAGGAGACTCGAGCGCTCTCCGGCTGGCAGCCGCGCTTCGACCTCTTGAGCGGTGTCCGAGCGATGTGGGACTGGCACCGTGACCGCAGCGACATCCACGTCACCATCGGCGAGAGGTACCGAATTGTCAACCCGCTGCTGAGTCGCGCGGGATAAGACTGGCGGGTCGCGCTTCGCTCGACCCGCCATGCCCTGGTAATGGCTGAAAACAGGTGGGTTGCGCTTCACCCACCCTACAAAAGGAAAGACAAGGATGCCTTCCCAAGACTTGAACGTGTTTATGATCTCGGCCATGTACGAGAACGGCGGCAATACGACGCATCGGATGCTCGACGGCCACCCGGAGATGCTGGCGTACCCGTTCGAGTCGCAGGTCGGCACGAGCGTGGTCAACGACTACCTGACCAGCTACGTGCCGTTCCGCTACCGCTGGCCCGAGTTCCCGATGAACGGCGATGTCGGCAACGACTACGAACTGTTCTTCGACGAAGAAATGAAGGCGTTCCTGCGGGTTCCCGAACGAAGCAAGTTCAAGAACGCCGACCTGCGGATCGACGAAACCGAGCGCAAGAAGCTGTTCATCGAAGCGATGCAGGGCAGGCCGCGCACGCGGGCCAACCTGGTGCATGCCTTCTTCAAGTGCACCTTCGACAGCTGGAAGAACTGCAACCGCACGGGCCTTGAGAAGGCCTACCTGGGCTACAACCCGGTGCAGGTCCTCGACACGGAAAAGATCCTGCACGACTTCCCGAACGGGCACGTGATCCACGTCGTCCGCAACCCGTACTCGGGCTACTCGGATACGAAGAAGCGGCCGTACCCCATCTCGCTCGAGCGCTACACCTGGACATGGAGCTACTGCCAGCACCTGGCGCTGACGTATGCCGAGCGCTACCCGCAGAACTTCCACATCGTGCGCTTCGAGGATATCGTCGGCAACACCGAAGCGACGATGCGCGGCCTGTGCGCCAACCTGGGACTGAGCTACAGCACGACCTGCCTGTACCCCTCGTGGAACGGGCAGAAACTCGAACAGGTCTATCCGTGGGGCACGATCCGCATCCCGACGCCCGCGGTCAACGTCGCCACCATGAACCAGTTGAGCGATGCCGAGAAGTCCCACATCAAGTCGCTGTCGATCGTGATGCAGCGGCAGCTCGGATACGAGAAGTTCTGGATGGGCGAAGCCGCCCGGATCGCGGCGTGACCGAACCGTTCGATCTCCGGTTGCTCGATGGGTGTCAGGATCAACGGCAGCAGAGCTTCCACGTGAAGACCGATCTGCCGTTGCCTGACGCGGCACTGCGCGCCTCGGGGATCGCCATCGACGAAACGCAACTGCAGCACGATTGCGGTCGGGTCTTGGGTGGCCCGGTCACCATCGCACCGCTCGGCACGGCGGGCACGTTCCATCGCCTGTGGCGCATCGCCGGTCGGCCGCTGCTGTGTCGGGCCGGAACGCTGGCGGCCGGGTGCCACGACGGGGCGATGCTTCTCGACCGTGCGATCCACGAGCGCCTGCCGGCCATCACGCCGGGGATATCTGCGATCCGCTTCGGCCAACCGGATTTCATGATCGTCAGCGAAGCGGCGGGGCAGCCGATGCTAAACTTCGACGACGATGACGCACGAATGCTGCCGCTGCTGGAAGCCCAGGGCCGGGCGCTGGCGCGTGTGCACCGCATCCGTGTCGACGGGGGTTTTGGCCTGCTTGATGTACGTCAGGCGGCCGACGGTAAGCTGGTTGGCAGCCAGGCGACGTGGGATGCCTACCTGCGGTTGCGGCTCGGCGATCACGTGAACGCCTGCCGCGAGATGGAGGCGATCACGATCGAAGAGGCCACGACCATCCGCCGGCTGTTCCGCGAGATGCTGCCGGCCGTGCGCGAACCCGTGCTGCTGCATGGCGACCCCGGCAGCCACAATGTGTTTGTCGAACAGGACGACGTGACCGCCCTGATCGATTGGGAAGACGCACTGGCCGGCGACCCGATCTTCGACGTCGCCTTCTGGGCCACGTTCCACCCGGTGCGCCGGCATCAGACGATGCTGAATGCCTATCGGCGCGAGGCGAACTTGCCCGGCGATTTCGCACGCCGCTTCTGGCTGTACTTCCTGCGCATCGCACTGGCAAAGACAGTGCTGCGGCAGCGATTGGGCCTGGTCGACCGCACGGGGCGGCAACCCGCATCGCTGCGGATTCAACTGGCACTGCGTCACCTGGCGACGCACGGAGAGAGGATGGCCGCGTGACCGACACATTGCAACTGGCCCGTGCGATCCGTGGGCACTGCCTGCACATGGTACATCGCGCCAACGCGTCGCACATCGGCTCGTGCCTGTCGATGACCGATCTTCTCGCGGTGCTCTACGGGCGCATCCTCAACGTCGATCCGCATCAACCGGACAAGCCCGACCGCGATCGCTTCCTGTTGAGCAAGGGCCATGCGGCAGCGGCTGTGTATGCCTGCCTGGCCGAGTGCGGCTTCTTTCCGGTGGAATGGCTGAATGGCTATTGCGTCGACGGCAGCCCGTTGTCGGGCCATCTGTCGCATCACGGCGTGCCGGGCGTGGAACTGTCGACCGGTTCACTGGGGCATGCGTTGCCTGTCGCCTGCGGGATGGCGATTGCCGCGAAGCGGTTAAAGCAACGGCCGCGCGTCTACACGATCGTCAGTGACGGCGAATGCGATGAAGGCACCACCTGGGAGGCGGCCCTGTTTGCCGGGCATCAACGGCTCGACAACCTTGTTGTGATCGTCGATTACAACAAGATCCAGAGCTTAGGCCGGGTCAGCGATGTGATGGAGCTTGAGCCGTTCGCCGCAAAGTGGCAGGCTTTCAACTGGGGCGTGCGCGAGATCGACGGGCACGACCATGCCGCGATCGACGCCAGCCTGCGCGAGGTTCCGTTCATCGATGGCCGGCCATCGCTGGTGCTGGCGCACACGGTGAAGGGAAAGGGCGTGCCGTACATGGAAGATCGGGTGGAGTGGCACTACCGCTCGCCAAACGCGACCCAACTTGAAGAAGCGCTGGCCAGCACGGGGTGCCCCTCATGAGAACTTCCTTCCTGAACACACTGATCGAACTGGCCGAGCACGATGAGCGCGTCTGGCTGTTGACGGCCGATCTGGGCTACTCGGTGCTCGAGCCGTTCATCGCGAAGTTTCCGGACCGCTACGTGAACGTCGGCATCGCGGAGCAGAACCTGATCGGCGTCGCGGCGGGGCTGGCGCGTTCGGGATTGAAGCCGTTCGTCTACTCGATCGCCAACTTCCCGACGATGCGCTGCTTCGAGCAGATTCGCAATGACGTCTGCTATCACGGGGCGGATGTCACGATCGTTTCGGTCGGCGGCGGGCTGGCGTACGGGCCGCAGGGGTACACGCATCATGGCGTGGAAGACCTTGCGGTCATGTGCTGCCTGCCCGGCATGACCGTGATCGCCCCCGGCGACCCGGTAGAAACCAGGCTGGCCACGCGGGCGCTGTCCGCACAGGCAGGCCCCGGCTACCTGCGGTTGGGCAAGGCACGCGAGCCGGTGCTGCACGATGTCGAGCCGCCGTTCGTGATCGGCAAGGCGCTCGAAGTCCGCGGCGGGCGTGATTTGACGCTGGTCAGCACCGGCGGCATGCTGGGCGACGCGTTGGCCGCGGCCGACACGCTGACGGGCGACGGGCTCAGCGTGCGCGTGCTGAGCATGCCGACATTAAAACCGTTCGACAGCGAAGCGATCGCCCGGGCGGCGAGGCAGACCGGGGCGATCATCACGCTGGAAGAACACAGCGTGCACGGCGGGCTGGGCAGCGCGACGGCGGAGGCGATCCTCGCATCCGGCGAAGTCGTGCGATTCCAGAAGATGGGCATACCCGATCGGCCGTACAAGCTGATCGGCAGCCAGGCGTACTTGAAGCAGCACTTGATTGGTGATGTGGCCAGGATGGCTCGCACCTTGATGCGCAAGGCGACGCCGCGAGCGGCGTAGGGGATTCGCATGGATGCGGTTCGCAAGCTCATCAGCATCGTCACGCCGTGCTACAACGAGCGTGACAATGTGGCCGACTGCCATGCCGAGGTGCTGCGCGTGTTGCGCGAACACCTGCCCGGGTACGACCTCGAACATATCTACTGCGATAACTCTTCAACCGACGGCACACAGGACGCATTGCGTGAACTGGCGGCGAACGATGCATCGGTGAAGGTGATCTTCAACGCGCGCAATTTCGGGCCGTTCTGCTCGACGTTCAACGGGTTACTGAATGCCACCGGCGATGCCGTGGTCGTGCTGCTGGCGGCCGACCTGCAGGATCCGCCGTCGGTGATTGTCGATTTTGTAAAGCACTGGGAGAGCGGCTACCAGGTCGTCTACGGCATCCGCGGCGAACGGGAAGAAGGGTTCATCCTGCGCAACGTCCGGCACCTGTACTACCGCACAGTGAGCCGATTCGCGCATATCAACATTCCACCCGATGTCGGCGAGTTCCAGTTGATCGATCGCGCGGTGCTGGAAGCGCTGAAGGGGTTCGACGACTACTACCCCTACATCCGCGGCATGATCGCCAGTTGCGGGTTCCGCTCGATCGGTGTCGAATACGTCTGGAAGGCGCGCAAGAAGGGGATCTCGAAGAACCGGCTGTTTCATCTGATCGACCAGGGGCTCAACGGCATCATCTCGTTCACGCGCGTGCCGATGCGGCTGTGTATGCTGCTGGGGTTCGCCATCTCGATTCTCAGCGTGCTGTTCGCGATGTTCTCGCTGGTCTGGCATCTGGCCAGTCAGGGAGCGGTCGCCCCGCCGGGGGTGCCGACGCTCATCGTGGCATTGTTCTTCTTCTCGGGCGTGCAGTTTTTCTTCCTCGGCGTGCTGGGGGAGTATATCTGCGCGATCCATTCACAGGTTCGCAAACGCCCGCTGGTGATCGAAGCGGGGCGGTTGAACTTCGCCGCCGGCCCGACAGTCAACAGGCGAGCAGCATAGTGCGGGGTTTTTCAGAATGAGCAGACTCCTCGTCGCGGCCGGCCTGCTGGCGATCGTCGTCGCTGCTGTCGAGTTGCATCGCGCCTGTTGTGACTCGACGACGCACGTCCCGGCCTTTTTCGACAGCGACACGCTGTACCCCGCTGCGTTCTACCAGGACGTTGTCGTCGATGGGATGTCGTGGACCACCTTCAAGTACTCCGCGGCCACCGACTGGTTTCCCGACTTTCTGATTTACTTCACGGTTCGCCCGTTCACCGCGAATACCGCGCAGGCCATAATCCTCTGTTCGTGCCTCTTTTTCATCCTGCAGTTGGGCGGTTACATCGCGATTGCGCGCAAGGTGGCAATGCCGTCCGAACGAAACGCCCGGATGTATATGGCCCTGATGATGGGGGCACTGTTTCTGCTGCTTTGTTCACAGTCCGGGATGATCGACAAACGATTTCGGCTGCCGATCGTCTTCACCTATCACGGCGGATCGCTGATCTGCATGCTGTATGGCCTGGCCATCGTCCTCCATCTGGTGCTTGCACCGGTGTGGCTGGCCCGACATCGGCTCGGGTTGGCACTGCTCGGTCTGATCGTAATGTTGTGCATGGCATCCGATCGGCTGCTGCTGATGCAGTTTGTCGCGCCGGCCATCGGCTCGCTGATGCTGTTGTGTGTTCTCGGCTTCACGACCGCGAGGCGCTTGATCGCGATCAGTGGCGTGCTGATCTTCAGCAGTATCGCGGGGCAGCAGATTCTGCGGGCGATTCAGCCGGCGTGGGCGGATGAGATCAGCCAGATGGCGTTTACGTTCGAGAATGCCCGGGGCGGGCTGAAGCTGGTTGTGCGCAAATGGACCGAGCGCACACTGGCAGGTGAGAAGCTGCACTTGATCGCTTCAGTGTGGATGCTACTCAGCACATCGCATGTCATTGCAGGCATCGGTGCCCGACTCCTGGGTCGGCCCGTTCCACAATCGCAGGCGACACGCGGCATGTTCCTGTTGTCGTGCATCTACATGGCGATGGTCGCCAGCAGCCTCGCGGCCGTCAGCTATGCCGGGTTGTTCTACTCACCGCCGTCGATTGTGGATGTCGACTGGGAGGAGGCTGCCCGCTATTTCCTGCCCATCTACTTCATGCCCTTTTATCTGTGGGGTTGCTGGCTGACGCTGCTGCCAACCCGATGGCGGAAGCCGATGTCGATTGCCGTCATGAGCGGGCTGGTCGTACTCTGCGGAACCGTTTACATTCAGTCGACCCGGGTGCCGCGGTTGGATGATCAGGAAGTCTGGAACTACTATCCGACCTTGACCCGTCAGGTCGACGAATTGGCCGAACAGCATGGCCTTCGTTACGGTGTTTGCGGCTTCTGGGAATCGAAATCGATCACGCTGTTGTCCCGGCGGGGCGTGCGCGTTCATCCTATCGCACACGCACCGTACGATCGGCTGCGGATGGTCCCATTCCACTGGCTGAGCAATTCATGCTGGTACTTCCAGGGCCCGCGGACCGATCCGACCCCGCCGCGCTACGAGTTCATCGTCGTCAAGGATTTCGGCGTTCTGCCGACGCCGAGCCTGCAGGATCTCGACGACATCTTCGGAAAGCCAGCCTACGTATCGCGTGCAGGTGCGTTCAAACTGGCCGTCTACAACCGCGAAAGCGATGCCCTGTTTCAGGGGATGGCAAGGGAAGGGGCGCACTTTCTGCGCGAGACGTTCCGAGGCCGCCTCGGCGAGTCGATTCACTTCCCCGCTCGAACGTTGCCTGCATCCAATCTGGGTCCGTTCCCACCGGATGAGCATATCGCCATCGAAGGCTGTATTCCCCCGGGGGTACTCAGTGGCGGGCCGTACCTGAAGATCGAACAGCCGGGTGATTACAGGATCGAGATTGAAACCAGCAGCTCCGGCGGCGTGCCGTGCACAGGCACCTGGGACGTGATCCTCTTCAACCCGCAGACGAAAATCGTGCATCCGTTTCACGAAGCCGCTATCGAACCGGGCGAACGCGTGAAGTCGTCGGTCGTGGTCACGTTCGGCAAACGCCATCGGGGCCGGCTGATGGAGGCCCGCGTGATCTACAACGGTACCGGCATGCTGCAGATGCACGGGCTGACGATCACACGCGTTCGTTGAAACAACGCCGTGCCGGGCGAATTCGATTCCGGAGACTCCATGCCCGCGGAATTCGACAACATGATGAAAAAGGTCTTCTGGCAGCGATTGCCGGACTTCGGACCGTTGGTCCACGTTCCGGCGGGCGATGTCGTGGAGCCGTTGCCGACCAACTTGCCGATTACACTTGATGCCGACTTTGTTCTTGGCGTCGGCAGCCCGCGCCGGGCGGCAATCGACCTGAACTTTCAAACAACATGGGACGCGGATACACCGATTCGCGCGTTCGTCTACAATGCGTTGCTGCATCGTCATTTCGGTGTGCCGATTCACACGGTGATCATTCAGATGCGGTCCCGGCAAAATGATCTTCGATTGGCCCGCGGGGTCGGTATTCTGTATTTGCCGGGCTGGGGCACATGGAGTTTCAGCCGGAGGTGATCAACCTCTGGGAAGTACCACTGGAGCCCATGTTGACCGGCGGGTTGGGCCTGCTTCCGCTGGCGCCGCTGTGCCGGATGCCGGACGACCAGACCCGGGAACAGGCTCTTCCCGAGATCCTCAGGCGGATCAACGGCAGGCTGAACGACGAGGCCACGCCGGAGTTGCGGGACAGTTTGTGGAACTCGACCTACACGCTGAGCGGCCTGTATTTCCGCGGGGAAGAAGTTCGCCCCCAGTTCGAGAGGTACCAGATCATGCGTGAATCGATGACGTATCAGGCAACGCTGGAGGAAGGCCGTGTGGAAGGCCGAGTCGAAGGCCGCATGGAAGGCCTTGCGGAAGGAAGCTTCCTGGCGCTCCGACAGATGGTGTTTCTGCTGGGAGCCCGGAAATTCGGGCAAGCACCCGCTCGGTTTCAGAACAGCATCGACACCATTCGGGATGCAGAACGTTTGAGCCGGATGGCTCAAGCAGTGATTGACGCCACATCCTGGCAGGAAATCGTTGATACCCAATAACGTTGAAGTCGATCAAGGATCAACCTCCGGGAAGTGCCGCTGGAGCCCGTGTTGACCGGCGGGTTGGGCCTGCTTCCGCTGGCACCGCTGTGCCGGATGCCGGACGACCAAACCCGGGAACAGGCTCTTCCCGAGATCCTGAGGCGGATCAACGGCCGGCTGGGAAGAAGTTCGCCCCCAGTTTGAGAGGTACCAGATCATGCGCGAATCGATGACGTATCAGGCAACACTGGAGGAAGACCGCGTCGAAGGTAGCTTGGAAACCCTTCGACAGACGGTACTTCTGTCGGGTGCCCGTAAGTTCTGACAGGCACCTGCTCGATTGCAGAGCACGATCGACGCAATCCAGGATAGAGACCGCCTGAGCCGGATGGCTCAGTCGATCATCCACTCATCGACATGGCAACAAGTTCTCGACATCCCCTGATCGCTACTTCCGATAGTCAACCCCACCCGTCTGCCGGATGTTGCTGCGTGAGGTCGGGCTGCCGCCGGGGCTGTAGCGGGCCAGGTCGACGTTGCGGATGTTCGGCCACTGCGGCAGCGTGAAGTAGCGGGCCGAGGCATCCGGCGCGATGCGCTGGTTGACCGTCGCCTTGTCGATCTTCAACGTCATCGTCAGGTTCTCCGCCGGCCATTCCAGCAGCACGTCGGACGGATACGAGACGCTGGTCTCGCCTTCCGCGGAACGGTACTTCGCCCAGCGAACCCGCTTCACCGTCGCATGGCAGATTGTCTTGCCGGTGTTCGCATCCTGGATAATGTGGCCAACGACGCGCGGGTACGACTGATCCGGCAGCGACCCGGCCGCGAAGACCGTGATCTTGCGGACCGGCATCCCCTGCACCGTCGTCTCTTCGATCAGTTCGTAGGTGCTGCCGTTCTGCTTGACCGTGTACGGCCTGGTGGCATCGTACTTGGCCATGCCGAGCGCCTGAACCACCCATTCGGGCTGGAACGGCAGCGGCAGTTTGACGCCCTTCTCATAGTCGGTGTAGTTGCAGTAGTAGAGCGGGGCCTCGCCGTCCTTGACCCAGAACCAGAACTTGTCTCCGTTCGAGCCGATATCGACGTACTGCGTCGAGATCGCATCGCCCGTCAGGCGGAAGTTGCGAGGAGCTTCACAAACCATGAAGCCCGTCAGCCCCGGCATGCGTTGCTTGTTGACGGTGGCCACCAGCGACACATCGGTACTCTCGATGACCGACAGTTTATCGGCCTGCTTGTTCAGGTAGCCGACGAGGTTCTCGGCCGAGGGCGCGCCCATGCGGTCAGGGGCCGGTGGCCCGCCACCGCCGTTCGGCTTCTTGTTATTTCGCAGGAACTCGCACCCGCTGGAGAGCAGGCAGGCGACCAGTAACAATGAACCCAGCTTGCGCATGGGAATAGCCTCATGAGTCAAAGGGCGTTCAGTTCCAGCCGAGCACGCGAAAGACTTCATCCTGCACGGTCGTGATCTCGGCTTCGTTCAACCGCGGGTCGAGCACTTCATGCACAGCCCGGGTGCGCGCATCGCGAAGAAGCAGATACTCCTCGCCATCGCGCTTGCGGACATCTTCAAACTTCAATCGCTTCCGCCTCATCAGCAGCAGTGCGACCACATAACGGAAGTTCCGTTTGCCGGGCTCGGTCGCATCAGTCAGGTGACTGAAGCAATCGACCAGCCATTCATCGTTGATGACCGGCCGCTGCGGCTGTCCCGCGGCCGGGATTCGGCCGCACCACCAGGCGATCGCCCCTTCGGGCGGGCCGGGCCAGGCGTCGGCCGCATAGTCCTGTCGGGCCAGTTCGCCGGCCGTCTCCAGAAGGACGCTGAAGAACTTCTCGCCGGGCTTGAGTTCCCGACCGCTCCGGGCACACAGCCGGGCAGGGCCCTGAATCTGGTACGCCGTCATTGGTCTGCCCTCCCGGGACGCTGTTCCATCGTATCTCGCGGAGAGGCTGCCCGGCAACTTCCCGCCGCTGCGATCGCTGCGATTGTTCCGCCCGGCACACCATCGGTACCGGTTATAGGGGCTGCGCGGGAGCGATCCGCGTTGCCTATTTCAACATCTTTGCCAGCCCTGCCGAGACTGACTGGACGTTTTCCTCGCTCCAACCCAGGGTCACTTCCTCAACCTTCCCCGATGCGTTGATCAGCACGAAAGCCGGGGTCGAGTCGATGCCGTGTACCTGATACATCGACCGCCCGGCAAGCACCGGAACA